>Ga0114951_10000716_pt1 | contig 44919 bp, 41 predicted proteins | sample AM7aDNAmetaG_FD_88677 | JGI IMG/M metagenome (GOLD analysis project Ga0114951, IMG submission 88677) | Freshwater microbial communities from Finland to study Microbial Dark Matter (Phase II) - AM7a DNA metaG | ecosystem: Environmental > Aquatic > Freshwater > Lake | place: Finland: Lake Alinen...
AACAATTTATAATTGATGCTAAATTAGTTCACGGAGATAAATATGATTATTCAAATTCAATATATTTGGGATGTAATAATACAATTAATATAATTTGTCCAAAACATGGAAATTTTATACAAAGAGTAAACAAGCATTTATTAGGAAGAGGATGCCCTAAATGTGGTGGAACATGTAAATCAACTACAGAAGAATTTATAATTGATGCTAAATTAGTTCACGGAGATAAATATGACTATTCTTTAGTAAATTATACCGGAAATAAAAACGAAATAATTATTATTTGTTCAAAACATGGTAAATTTAAACAAACTGCAAATAATCATCTTGCTTCTAAAGGTTGTCCTAAATGTGCTGGTAAGTATAAAACAACCGAAGATTTTATAAAAGAAGCCACATTAATTCATGATAATAAATATGACTATTCATTAATAAATTATATTAATGCCAAAGCAAAAATAAAAATTATTTGTCCAATACATGGTGAGTTTAATCAAAACACTACAGATCATTTATCTGGTTGTGGTTGCCCTTCTTGTAGTGAATCAAAGGGTGAATTAGCAATTGCTAAATATTTGAATGAAAATAATATAAAATATGAAAGAGAAAAAATATTTAAAGAATGTAGAAATAAATTACCATTATTATTTGATTTTTATTTACCCGAATTAAATATTTTAATTGAATTTGATGGCGAGCAACATTTTAAATCAATGAAATATTTTGGTGGTGATAAAGCATTTCAATTATCACAAATTAATGATGAAATTAAGAATAAATATGCTAAAGACAATAACATCCAATTAATTCGAATTAAATTCAATGAAATAAAAGAGGTGAATGAAATTTTAGATAATTATATAAAAATACTAATAATATAAAACAATGGCAACAGACACAACAAATAATATTATTCGATATAATAGTAGAACATTCGGTGATATAAGAACCGATCTAATTGCTTATATTAGACAAGCTTACCCGAACATTTTGTCCGATTTTACTGATTCTAGTATTGGGGCGATGTTGATTGATTTGAATGCTGGTGTGGGTAATAATTTAAGCATAAATATCGATAGATCGTTTCAAGAAACACAGTTAGAATATGCTCAACAAAAAGCATCCATATTAAATATTGCAAAGAATATGGGATTTAATATTCCCAATAAACGCCCAAGTGTAACAGTTATCGATTTTACCACCGTTATACCTGTTCTCGGAGATTCGCCAGACCAATCATATTATCCCGTATTAGATTCAGGTGCGCAAGTAATTGGTAATGGAAAAGTATTTGAAACGCAAAATGTTATTGATTGGAATTCGCCAGTATCATATTTAGGTGATCCAAATAGATCAATTATTCCCAATCTCGATAGTAATGGAATTATTGTATCCTACAATATAACGAAACGTGAGGTTGTTTTTAACGGTAGTACCAGCATATTTAAAAGAATTATATCCAACAGTGATGTATTACCTTTTTTCTCAATAACACTACCAGATCAGGATGTAATTGAGATTGACAGCATTATTTTACTAGAAGGAACTAACTACAATACAAACCCAACCAATAATGATTTTAGTACATCAACAAATAGATATTACGAAGTAGATTATTTAGCACAACAAAGAGTATTTGTAGAAAATTTTCAAGCATCATCAACAAATACAATTAAAGCAGCACATTGGATTGATGTAACGAAGAAATTCATTAAAGAATTTACACCTAATGGTTATTGTCAAATCACATTTGGTTCAGGAGATGCTGATGCTGATATTTTTAAGAATGGTTTTATTAAAGAAGGTGTAACCAATAAATATTTTCTGGAAAATTTTTTAAATAATACTGCTTTAGGAGAAATGTTAAAAGCAAATTATACGCTTTTTATTAAATATCGAACAGGTGGGGGTTCTAATTCTAATGTAGGCGCAAGAATTTTAACACAATTAGGAAGTTATACATTAACTTGTAATGGTTCAAGACAAGACTATAAACAAAATGTAATAAGAAGTTTAAAAGTAACCAATCCAATACCTGCAATTGGTGGTAATGATGGATTAAGTATTGAACAAATAAGACAATTAATTAAATATAATTTTTCATCACAAATGAGAGATGTTTCATTAACCGATTATTTATTGCAGATATATAAGATGCCGGGACGTTTTGGTTCACCTTTTCGTGCCAATGTTTTCGAATTAAATAATAAAATTGTTATTTCTATTCTTGATATTGATGCTGACGGCAAATTATCAAATTCAAGTAATACTTTATTAAAAGACAATATTACTGAATATCTTAGCCAATATAGAATGGTAAATGATTATATTGAAGTTAAAGATGGTAAAATATTCAATTTAGCATTTGATATTGAAGTATATGTTGAAAATATTGCAGATAATCAAATAGCAAATAGTATTATAACAATAGTTAGAAACTACTTGGATATTAATAATTATGAAATGAATCAAGATATTTTCTTAGGTAGACTACAAAAACAAATTCTTGATGCTACTGGTGTTATTAATGTTATAAGTATTAAAGTATATAATAAACAAGGTGGATTGTATTCCAATAATGTTATTTCTCAAGATATTTTAGATACAACAACAGGAGAAATAAATATAATCAATAATACCATCTATTCTGTTCCTGAGTCACTCTTTGAGTTAAAATTCCCAGAAAAAGACATTCGTGTATTTTTAAGAAAAAGCAATAGTTAATGGAAATTATAAAAAAAACAATATTACAATCTGTCGTAACTGGAACTACAACAGGTGGAACAGTTATTATTCCAAATACAGGGGCAACCTATTATATTAAAATTGGTTTGGTTTCTGAAATGAAGGATATTGGTTTTTTTGATGCATATGACATTCCATATACTGGGGCAACAGGAACAACTACTACGACAACTATTTCACCTACTCCTATATCAACAACTTCAACAACACAAGCACCTACTAGTACAACTACAGGTACGCCAACAACAACAGTATCGCCAATATCAACAAGTACAACAACGGGTACACCTACGAGTACAACTACACTTAATGGTTCATCTACAACTACAACAACACAAGCACCTACAACCACAACGACAGGCGCATCTACAAGTACAACCACACAAGCACCTACTACTACAACTACTGGTTCAGCAATAAACACATTATTTACCCATATACCAATTTTATAACAATGAATAATAACGAATTAAACGAATTAACAAAAAAATATTTAATGGAAACCAATGATAATGTTATAGGTGTATCATATGGTTATAAAATTGTTAGTGGTATGGTAACAAATGAAAAAACAATTTCATTTAGAGTTAAAGAAAAAAAAACAATAGAACAATTAACCACAGATGAAATAATTCCAAAAGAAATAAAACATATGGGTGTTGTTTATTCAACTGATGTAAATCAGGGCGAAGTAAAATTTCTTTGTGATGCAGCCTTTTATCAATGGGAAACAATACCGCCAACAAATAGAAATAAAATAAGACCATTAAAAGGTGGGGTTTCAACAACAAATTACACATCAATGAGTGGTTCAATTGGAACATTAGGATTTTTAGCAATTGATAATGAAGATGGTTCAATTGTTGGTGTATCTAATGATCATGTTTATATTGATGATCCTTTTATTGCTACGGAAAGAACGTTACCATCACCCGTGACAAATATAAGAGACGATATTACAATACAGCCATATGAAGTGAATTATGGCACTAATGATTTAACCGATAATATAGGTATAGTTAAAAGATATAATCCATTTAGATCGCCATCTGCTTGGAATACAGTTGATGGATCATTAACAACAATTAATTCTGCTGTTTTATCAAATACTGAAAGTTGGAAACAAGAAGGTTTAACATTAGCAGCACCATTAATTTTTGCATCAACATTGGAAATTGATAATTTATTATCTACCGATCCATTATTATATAGTGCAGGAAGAACTACAGGTGCTAAAGGCGAAGGAACAACAAAATTAAAAACATTTTCATTGAGTGGTTCATTTACAATTGCATATCATAGACAAGGTATTGTTCAAAAAATTAATTTTAATGATTGTATTGAATTTGTTGCAAGTGCAGCCACCAACCCCGGATTTATTTGTCTTTATCCTATTTATGCTGGTGATAGTGGGTCGGCATTAATTGCTGATTTTGGTGGAACAAAAAAAATAATTGGATTATGTTTTGCTGGTGATGATTATCATGGTATTGCTTGTAGAATTGATAATGTTGCAAATGAATTAGATATATCTGCATGGGATGGTACAACACCGAATTTTTCAGATACTGCCAGTACTGAACAATATGTCATTTCAGGATTGGATAATAATGTTGCAATATCAATAGGTGGTAAAATATATTGGCAAGTTGGATTAACAAATGATTTACCTAGTTAAATAATTATATAAATGGAAATAACAGGAACATCAACAAGTAGATTAAATGAATTGCGTAAATACACAATTACAATTGATTTTACAAAACAATATTATACTGGTGGTACAACATCTAATAACGGTGTTGATATGCCCAATTCAAATCCATTGGATAAAATTATTTATTATATTGATGGAATTGAATATATTGATGTAATGTCAGGAAGTTCTTCTGGAATTACATATACCATTTATACACCACAAGGAATTGGAAATACATTAAATTTTATTAATGTTTCTTATTATAAAAACCCAACTAAGGAAAATATTATTAGTAACCCAAAAATTAATGATGACGTATTTATATTAAGACAAGAATTATCTGCTTTTGATAAAAATTATAGACTTGAATATATTAAAAATTTAAGTGAATTATTAACATATGCAGGTGGTAATTTCTTTAATATAATAAATAATAGTTAAAATAAAAACATAAAAAAATGGCGATTGGAACAATTGGTGTCACACGAGCAGCGGATATGAGTATCAATGATATAGAGATGTACTATAATTATATGCCAGATAGATATACATCAAATACCGATATAATTAAATTGGTGGCAAGTGATTTGTTACAAGAACTGAAAATACCTAGTACTGATTCTAATTATTATGGAACGAATAGTATATTAGAAGGACTTTATGATTTAAAATTGCCTGCATCAATATTTAATCAATTAGGAATTTATACTATTTATATAAAACCTAAAACAATTTTAGCAACAATAGCTGATTGTAGTGTGTTATCCGCATTACCCACTGTAAAAGGAATTTTATTAAATATTAACGATCCTGTTTATCCATTACCAACGGAATTAACAGCAGATAATGCTTTGCAAGGATATCGTGTTGAATATGTTAATAGTGATGGAACTAAACTTAGAAATACTGTTAGATACATAGTTACCTCAAATAAAGTTTCAGTTTCTATGGAAAATGTTGGTAATACTAATCAAAAATCACAACGCTATAGATTTAATAGTTTAGGTACACAAATATTTTTACAATTAACACCATCATCGGCTTCTGATGTTAAACCTAATGCTACACCATTTATCGGTGATATTGGACAAACTATATTAATATCAAATACTTTTTTTAACCCATTAGTTATCGAAATTGAATTGGTTGAAAATACAATCGACACAATTTCTGATATCGTGGGCGGAAATATGGTAAAAGATATCCAAAATGGTGAATTAACGCACTATGATAAAAATCTAGTAATTACAAGGCAATTTAATTTGTATCAAATCAAGGATAATGTGTCTGACGCACCTTTATTTGAAGTAAAAGAAAGAAAATCAAATATTGATATAACTCAAGATTTTAATACAATTACTGATGGATTATAATTAATTTTTATTATCTTTGTATCATGTCTAAAAAATTAACTAAAGAAGAGTTTATTGAAAAAGCAAATCTAAAACATAGTGATTATTATGATTATTCATTAGTTAATTATGTAAAAAGTAAAATTAACGTTAAAATAATTTGCCCTATACATGGCGTATTTGAACAAACGCCAAACTCACATTTATTAGGTCATGGGTGTCCAAAATGTTCGATAATTAGAAGAAGTAATTTTAGAAGAACTGGTATTGATATGTTTGTTGATCAAGCAAATAAAAAACATAAAAATTTTTATAATTATAGCTTAGTTAAATATTACAATAATAATACTAATGTTATTATCGTTTGTCCAATACATGGTGAATTTTTACAAACACCAAATTCTCATTTGAATTATCAAGGTTGTCCTAAATGTGGTAGAAATAATATGATAATAAAAATGAGACTAACAAATGACGAGTATATTGAAAGAGCAAATAAAAAACATAATAATTATTATGATTATTCTGAAACTAATTATATTAATGCGACAACTAAAATAAATATAATTTGCCCAATACATGGAAATTTTGTACAAAGACCCTATGATCATTTAAATGGGTGTGGTTGTCAAAAATGTGTTGAATCGAATGGAGAAAGAAGAATAAGGAACTTTTTAGAAATAAATAAGATAAATTATATTAAAGAAAAAACTTTTAAAGATTGTAAGGATAAAATTGTATTACCTTTTGATTTTTATTTACCGGAATTAAATATTTTAGTTGAATTCGATGGTATTCAACATTATGAAGCAATCGAATATTTTGGTGGCGAAAAATCGTTAGTTTCACAGCAAAATAGAGATTTAATTAAAACAGAATTTGCTAAATCTAATGAATATAATTTAATTAGGATTGCGTATAATGAAAATATCGAAGAAAAACTCAACGTTTTATTAAATTCAATAATTTTGATTTAATTGTTAATTTCCTTTTATTTTTTGTCGTATTTATATAAAATTAAATTAAGTGGCAAAGGTAAAAGTTGTAAATAATAATCTTGACGATAATCTTAATGGCAACAATTTCAATAATACTGCATCACAAACAATATTTTCGTTTGGTGGTTTTTCTGTTACCAGTAATTTTGAAGGAAGAAAAAAAATTGATTATACAAATGAATTAACGTCATTTGTTAGAGCAGTAACACTTGAAACATTAGGTGTATCAGATACACAATCAGAAATACTTCACAACAAATCAAATAATGTTGTTTTAAATCTTGATAAATCAAGTTTAAATACATTTATTAGATTTGGGTCTGCTTATGAATTTTTAAGAAACTGTATTGAAAATATAATTATAAATTATCCTGCAAGTCTTTTCTTAAATTCACAAGTTTCTAGAAATAATAATACCACTTATTTTGATTATCTCTATGACCCGATATCCAATTCATCAACGTTTAAAATTCCAATTAATTGTATTACTAATACATTTGGTTTAGTTTATAATTATGGCAATATAAGTGTCTTAGATAATAATGAATTAAGAAATATTAATTTATCTTTCAATAAATATATAATCTGGACTCCATTAAATTCCACCGGAAATACGTCAACAATTCTAGGGTATACTGGAAATACTTCAGGACGTAACTATTTAATGATCAAAGCGTCAGGTAATCCTTTCTCAATGATTACTTTAACTAATTCAGCAGCGATTAATTTCCACATAAAGCCAAATAATTTCATGTTTGAGGAATTTAGGTCGCTATTAAGTCCATATGAAAAATATATAGTTTCATCAAGAGTTAATAATGATGGTTTTAATTTTATAATAAAAGACCCTACATTATTAGATGATGGTAATGTAATTTTTTCAGATATTATATTACAATGGACAACGGGAGATAAATATAATATTGATATAAGCACTCCAAGTTATCAAAAATTTTTAGAAATAATATTAACTATTGGTTCTAAATATGATAAAGTTAAAACAGATTTAATTGCCAGATTTTTAACACCTGCATCAATTAAGGCTTATGATTTAACTGATGAAGGTAAAATGACTAAACTATTGAGAATTTACGGTAGGGAGTTTGATCAAATGCGTGAATTTATTGATTCATTGGTTTATATTAATAAAGTTACTTATGATAAAATCAATAATATTCCAGATCAATTAATTATAAATTTATCAAAAACATTTGGTTGGAATTATTTTTCATTAGTTAATGAAGAAGAATTGGTAAATAGTTTTCTAACTATTGATGAAAATGAAAGAGATTTAAATACCGATTTAATGCCTGCTGAAATTGATATTGAACTTTGGAGAAGAATATTAATTAATACCAATTATTTTTGGAAATCAAAAGGCACAAGAGAATCAATTAAAGCAATGTTTTTATTACTTGGAATTCCAGAACCTTTTGTTAATATTACCGAATATGTATATACTGTCGATGGTAAAATAAATCCAAATAATGTAAAATTAACCATAAATGATTTTCCATCTAAATCATTACCATATGATAGCGAAGGATATCCAGTAGCACCATTAGAAACAAATGATTTTTTCTTTCAAATGTCAGGAAATACCGATAGTGGTCAAGCATATTTAGATGTGTTTAGAATGGTTGGTTTTAATTTAACAAAGACGGTTGATAATAAAAAATCTTGGTCACAAAGTGGCGCAACATATAGAGTAGATAATACCACTCCACAATATTTTCAAGAAGATAGTAGATTAGTTATTAATACAAAAGAAATTGATGCTGCATTGGATACTTCACAAGGTGTTGAATATGACGTATATGATTATCTTAAAAAAGATTATATAGCGAATTCGACAGGATATACCTTACATAATTCATATGTGAATATATCACTTGGAGTTACTGGAAGTCAAAATACATTTACATTACCAGATAGTCCAAATAAAGTATTGGGTGATTTTGAAGTTCGATTTAATGGAATATTATTAAATGCACCTAAAACGGGTTTAACAACAGGAATTACATATCAAGCAGATTATACAATTGATTATTCAACAAATACATTTACATTAACTAATGGTAATTTTGCAAACAATAATTTGATTAATAGGGATGTAATTCAAGTAACATATATTTATTCTGGTGATACTCATTCATTAAGTGGAGTTACTATTGAGTATATTGTGACAAGAGTAAAAGCAATTGCAAGTGGAACAATAATACCATTGCCAAGTTCTCCTAGTGGAGATGTTCAAGTTACTGTTAATGGTATTGCATTAACTAAAGGAACTCCGCAATTTACAGCAGATTATATTATTGATCCTGATAATGATATTCATTCAAATGATATTATAATTCAAAATCAATCATTAATATCTTATTTACAGGCAAATCCTGATATACAGGTTGCATATGTTAATATTGTTGGTAGTAGTAATATTTTAGCAAGAAGTGAAATTTATAGAGTAGATAGTTATAGTGGTAGTAAATTACATTATAATAGTTTCACTAATAAATATATTTATACTTTAAATTATAAAACAAAAAATACACATGATATTAAAATATTGGTTGATGGAATGGGCATTGAACCAGATGTTGATTATAGTCTTAATGAATTAAATCCATATGAAATATTTTTAGCCAGAGCAATTAGTTATGGTAGTATTATTAGTGTTTATTATTTAGTTGATGAAAATGAGTATTATCCATCAATCATAGATGAAATTTATGGTGTTGGTGATATCACTAAATTAACGTTTTTAGAATTTATTAATTTAATTCAAAAAAGACTAATAAATGCCAAAAATAGAAAAACTATTTCTGATTTTAAGGGTGGATGGTATCCATCATTATTAAAAATATATATAGAATATCTGGAAAGAGCAGGACTTCCTGATAATGATCCATTACATTCAAATGGATATAATTTCCAGAATTTATATCAATTTTTAAATAAATATAATGCATTTTTTCAAAAATTTGTTGATCAATTACTATCGGCAACTGTCATTATAAGAAAAGGTGGTTTGGCAATAAGAAACACTATTTTCAACAAACAAAAGTTTATGCATAGAAATGGTGTTAATTTATTTTCAATCGGTTCAACATTAATTGATATTAGAAAAAACGCAATGTATAATTATTTAGGTGATGATAGTAGTGTTTTCTTTATTACTCAACCAAAACCAATTACTGGAATAACAACAACCACAACAACTACACATGCACCTACGACAACTACAACTACAGCGCATGTTACAATATCTACAACAACAACCACCACACATGCATTAACTACTACAACTACACACGTACCTACGACAAGTACTACGACAATTACACCGCCAACACCATTAAGCGTATGTTTATATGGAACATATTCAACGCCAGTATCATCAGCAGGATGTGTATGTACATCACCTGTTTTATCAGCAGGTCAATGTCTTACATTATGTTTTAATATGAATCAAATTATTTGTAATTATGGTGTAGCAACATCTGAATTATATTTAAATAAAGGATGCGGATATGCATTAAAATTCTCATACACAACATCGGGTGCAGGATGTACACCAAATTCAACATCATTAAGTTTATGTTGTGGAGAGTCTATTTGTTTTAATCGGTGTAACACAGGCGATAGTGGTTCATTAACTTCAGTATGTTTAAGTGGAATTGTTTCACATAATTTAAACATAAACCCAAGCATAAGTGGATCATATTATTACGATAATTTACAAATTCCCTAATAATTGTATTTATACTAAACTAAATAACAATGGCATTTATTATAGAAAAAAACCCGGTACTGTTGAACATAATGTTAACTTCAAAAGGTAGAGAATTATTATCTACAGGTAATTTAACATTTAAATATTTTGCTATTGGTGATGGTGAAACTGATTATGGATTTATTGAACAAATTAATAATGTTGTTAATCCTGACTATAATGTATCTAATTCATTTGTATTAAGACCAAAGGATAAAAATCCGCAAATATCATCATTTGTACGTAAAATTTCAACTGGTGATTCATATAATTCGTTTTCAGGATTATCCGCAAATTCATATACTGTAATAAGAAAAGCAAATTCAATTGGATTTTTCAATAGTGGTGGAACAACATTTCTTAATGATAATAATCACATTAAACAACCAGATGCAATGATATATATGAGTGGCGTTACTGGTGGTAATGAATTGGTATTAAGAAAAGCATCTACCTATGGTAGTAGTGGCGATGAACCAAATATTGGTGATTTAATTTTAGTAAAATGGACATATGATTTAGATACTACTGGTTACACAATAAATAAAAATAAACCCTCACCATATTTAATGTATAAAATTATAGATAAAGAAGGTGCATTAGAAGATGATTTATTATATATTCTGGTTGATCGAGATATACCGGATTTTAGTTCGTTTGCACCAACAGGGAAAGCAGGTGCATTTATTTTTTATAGTGCAATAACAACAGATCATAAATATTCTACAGATTATCTAAGTAAATCTGTTTTAGACTTTTTGGGTAACTATCAGTGTGCCATTGAAGAATTTCCTTTTTGGAATATGAGTATCGTGTTCACCGAAGAAATTGCTGGTATTCAAGACATTGATAAAAAATTTACAAATTTTGTAACTAAAAAGTATGGTGGATTTGTTTCATATATTCAAAATCAAGCACCGTTATATAAAAAATTGGGAATTATTCATTACACTAATAATTCACCCGCAAATACATATGGTGATGAATTTTATTTAAAAACATCTAAATTACAGATACCCACAATAATGTGGCACAAATCAAGTGGTACTACAATGGGGATTACTGTAACTCCCGTTGGAAAAAGTAAAACATTATCTGGAAACACAAAATCACTTGATATTGAATATTATAATTTAGCTGATTCTATGGGTAATGTTGTTGGAAAAGTATTTAATACACTAAAATTATTTGTTATCGAAGATCAAGAGTTATTATTTGCAATGTCATATAATTCAAATAGATCGTGGACTCTACCGAATTATGGTGTAAGTGGGGGTACTGTACCGTGTTTACCTTGTCCTCCTTGTCCAAACGTTAGCACCACAACAACAAATGCACCAATAACTCAATTCAGCAAGACTCCAATAATTACAATTGATTCAATGACGACACCAATAATATCGAAAAATAAAAAACATAAACAATAGTATTTATTTTGGAATCAACAAACAATGGCATTTATTGAAAAAAAAGACCCAGTAGTTCTAAACATAATGTTAACATCAAAAGGCAGAGAATTACTGTCTACGGGTGAATTAACATTTAAGTATTTTACTGTGGGCGATAGTGAGATTGATTATGATTTTATTAGAGAAATTAATAATGAATCAGATATTGATTCTAGTTATAATGTATCCGATCTTGAGATTTTAAGACCAAGAGATAAAAATCCAAAAATTCTATCCTATATTTCAAAAAATGTAAATTCAGATCAATATAATACAATTTCTCCAATTCCATCATTTCCGTATGATATAACTAATACTATTGAATCAATTGGCTTTTTTAATAATAGCGGAAATACTTTTATTATAGATTCTGATCATATTAAACAACCAGATACAATGGTATATATGAATACGGTTGCTGGCGGTAAAGTGCTAAGATTAAGAAAATCACCAACCTATGGAATTTATTTAGATGAACCAAATATTGGTGATTTATTATTAATAAAATGGACATATGATTTAGATACAACTGGATATACAATAAATAAAAATTCTCCTACACCTTATTTAATGTATAAAATAGTAAATAAGGTTGGCTTATTAAGTAATGATAGTTTGATTTTAACTGTTGATAGAAATTTACCTAATTTTAGTTTATTTGCACCAACAGGAAAAGCTGGTGCTTTAGTTTTTTATAGTGGTATAACTATGTCATATTCATATTCTGATGATTATTTAACCGATAGTATTTCAAGTTTTTTTAGTAATTATCATTGTATAATGGAAGAATTTCCATTTTGGAATATGACTATTGTTTTTACTGAGGAAATTGCTGGTGTTCAATATACTGATAGACGAATTGAAGAATATACCGATAAAACATATGGAGGATTTCTTTCATATATTCAAAATCAAGCACCAATTTATAAAAAATTAGGAATAATTCATTATAGTAATAATTCTTCTTCAAACTTATATGGTGAAGAACTATATCAAAAAACACCTATTCTACAAATTCCTACAATAATGTGGCATAAATCAAGTGACATTACTATGGGTCTTACGCTAGTACCAATAGGTAATATTAAAATATATAATTCAGGATCAATGTCATTTAATATTACTTATTATGATTTGGCTGATTTAAATGGGAATATTGTTGGAAAAGCATTTAATACATTAAAATTATTTGTTATTGAAGATCAAGAACTATTATTTGCTATGTCATATAAAGCCAATCGATCATGGACTCTTCCTGATTATTCTGTTGGTGGTAAAATTCCTTCTTGTCCTGTTTGTGATATTTGCTCTACAACAACTACAACCACAACTCATGCGCCAACTACAACAACCACACATAGCTTAACAACCACAACTCATGCGCCAACTACAACAACCACACATAGCTTAACAACCACAACTACAACCCAAGCACCTACAACAACTACAACATATCACGGACCTTCTACTACAAGTACAACTCAAGGTAGCACAACTACAACCACAGCAGGTAGCACAACTACAACCACAGCAGGTAGTACAACAACTACAACCACAATTCCATTTACAGGTAGCACCACTACAACAACCACAATATATAATCCATGTCCATGTGTGACAGGTTTAAAAATTGAAGCAATTTATTTAGATGTTCCAAGTGATTTAATATTAATAAATAATTATCAAACACCTAATTATGTTGCACCATTATCATATGCTTTTGGTGATCATAGTTGTAGTAAAGCAATGTTTGAAGTATCTGGAAATTCTCAATATATTGGTGATTTATTAATGAACAATGAATTTCTTACTGGTGGTGTAGTATCTAAATCAGGCAGAAATATTTGTGAAGATTATAAAAACACACCCGATGAATTAATTGGTACTAATTGGATAGATGCTGGTGGAAATAACACATCAAGATATAGTAAAATAGAATTAGATACTGCACAACTTATTTCATTAGCGGGTATGTTAGACTATATTAGTTTTAAATTAGTTGGTGCAAATACAACATATTCATCAGGTTGTGATGGAACAAACGACACACATGCTTCAATTACTTGGGTTAGAATAACAGATCAAGACGGAAATGTAATTTATAATGATTGTCCTGTAAATAATTTGATAAATGTTTGTCTTTGTATTGCCACAACCACAACAACTCAAGGTCCTACGACTACAACCACTCAAGGTTCTACAACCACAACTACCCAAGGTTCTACAACCACAACTACCCAAGGTAGCACAACAACTACAACCCAAGGTTCTACGACTACAACCACTCAAGGTTCTACAACCACAACAACAATATCTTGTAATTCTTGCGTTTATTGTGATGGTACTCATTCACATGCAGAATGGGGTGGTCAAGCATTTCCATCAATTGTAAGATGTTTTATAGTTGGTATTAATACTGGATGTATTACGTTTAATTATAACGCACAAGACCTTCTAGATAGATATATTGTCCGTTATGACGGAAATGTTGTTATTGATACAGGATTTGTAGGAAGCATCGCATATGAGTATGGCGGTGTTCCATATTATAGAAATTTATTTACAACGCCATTAAACGGTGTGACCGATTCAGTATCTGGATTAGTTTACCCGAATATAAGTATTCCAGATACAGCACCTGATGGTTATCCACATGTATATGCAGGGGTAGGAATGGATGTATATGGTTATTCATCTTCATATTTTGTAAAAAGCACATTTACTCCTAATGTATATGTTGAAGTATATGCCCCAATGACTGATACTATTTGGAGTTATGAAGTATGTTGTGGAACTATTTGTCCATCATCAACCACAACGCATGCATCGACAACCTCAACAACCACACACGGTACAACAACTACAACTACACACGGTTCAACAACCACAACCACACACGGTTCAACAACTACAACCACACACGGTTCAACAACTACAACTACTCAAGGTTCAACAACAACCACAACAACAACCACACAAGCACCGTTTGCATGTAATTTTAGAGTAAATCCATTAACTAATTTTGCTTACCCAATACATAATAGAGTTGATCTTACTTCAGCACTTGGATATGTTCAACTTAATTATACTGGTGGTACTCTACCATATGAATATCCTTCAAGATTTATCGTTTATTGGGGTGACCCAATGCATAAAGTACTTGATACAGAATATGTTGGTAATCTTGCTTATGATTATGGTGGTGATGCAAGAGATTTATTCACATCAAAACTTACTGGTAGGGTTGATCCTCTAACATTTATGAATTATCCTGATTTTGTTAATTATCCATATGACGGATATCCAAGAGTTGGTATAAATATTGGGTATATTGGTTTTGATAAATCATCAAGTGATAATATGTCAATTGTTGATGTATATTCACCATACGAAACTAGAAATTGGTCATTCATATTGAGTTGTCCTATGATAACAACAACTACAACTAGCACAAGTTCAACCACTAGCACCACAAAAATTCCACCTACAACAACAAGTACTTCTACAACAACAAGTACAAGTACTTCAACCAGTACAACAACTCAAGGTACTACTACAACTACCACTGCTGCATCTACTACAACAACTACGAATGCATATATTTGTCTTGGATTATTATATAATTGGTATGCTGCAACTGATCCTAAAAATATTGCAAATACGGGTTGGAGAGTTCCCACATGGTCAGATACAAAGACGCTTAGATTGACATTAGACCCAACTGGAAGTGCATCAGCAAATTTTGCTGGCGGTAAAATGAAAGAAATTGGATTTACATATTGGGATACTCCTAATACTGGTGCTGATAATAAAGGTTTTAATGGACGTGGTGCTGGCGAAAGAACTACAACCCCAATGCCAAACACGTTTAAGGATTTTAAACAAACATTATATTTTTGGAATTCTGATTTGATAGAAGGTAGTAATGGATATATTTCTATTTTAAGTAAATCTAATAGTGTATTTTTAGCAACAGACGCTACTGAGCATTTATGGTCATATGAAGAAAAAATTTATGGTACATCAATAAGAATTGTTAAAGCATCTACAACACTTACACCTGAACATCCAAATGGAACTTATGTTGGTAATGATGGTAAATGTTATCCGACAATTCTTATTGGAACACAAGAATGGCTTGCCGCTAATTTAGAAGAAACAATATATAGAGATAGTACTGATATTCCATTAGTAACTGATAATACTGCTTGGAACATATTAACATCAGGTGCAAGATGTGCATATAATAATGATTTAGGTTATACTTGTCAATCATCTAATTGTCAAACATCTACAACAACTAGTACTACTACAATTCCACCTACAACAACTAGTACCACAACAACTACCAGTACAACAACTCAAGGTAGCACAACAACTACCACAACCACACAAGCACCAATAACTGTTAATACTTTTATTAACGGAGGTACTGTACTTTTTTGTGATGAATTTCCATATACTGAAGATGTACTTTATCCAGAATTTATTGCTAATGAATTCTTTAATCCAATAATGTATTGGAATAATATTGATTATATTGAAATAATTGATGTGGATGTACCAGCAGGACTTACTATTAATTATAATGGTGGTTCTTTATCACCAATAACAATTTCTCCACAATCATCTGTCACATGGGATAATGGAAGTATAACCGTAAATAGAATAAATCCTGATCCTGTTGATTTATTTGCAACAATATATTTTAAAGTAAAACAATTTGATGAATCTTTAAGTGATTTATTTATTCTTATTATTGTTTTTTATGGTAACTGTATTGCTCGAATAACAACAACCACAACAACTTCAACAACAACTCAAGCACCTTGTGTTGATGTAAATTCAATAACTCTTGAGGCAATATATTTAAACACAACTGACGATAAAAATAAAATAGAAGGAATTAGTGGATATCATCATCCATGTCCATTGGAAGTTGGACAACATCAATGTGATGAAGCATTATTCGAAGTGTTTGGTAATGATATTTTTATTGGATATTTTAAAATGAACAATAATTCTGGTAATAATTCAGGTCCTGTTACTTCGGATGGTACACATATTTGTCAAGATTTTGGCAACACGCCATCAAGTTTAGCGTCTGGTCATTGGGATGATCAATCAAGGTATAGTAAAATTATTTTACAAAATAATGATTTAGTAAATATTGTTGATAGTAATAATCAAATTAAATTTACAATGAAAGCAGCAATGCTTACATATGCATGTCAATGTGAAGGAGTATATGAACCACACACAAATAAAACTTGGGTTAGAATTACTGATGATATTCATCCAAATCCATTATTTAATGCATGCCCAGCAGATAACTTAAATATTGTTCAAATTGAATTTTGTAATCCACCAGTACCAACCCCAACAACAACGACCACAACTGAATATACTGGTTCAACAACAACGACATTTCCATTTACTGGAAGTACTACAACTACTACTCAAAGTTTAACTTCAACAACAACAGTAGGTAGCACAACAACTACAACCATAGGTTTAACAACTACTACAACAGAAGGTTTAACTACAACTACAACCATAGGTAGCACAACCACTACAACAGAAGGTTCTACAACAACCACTACAACAACCACACATGCACCATTGAATTTGCCTTGTGGTATTGGGCTATTATATAATTATTATGCATTAACAGGTACAAGTAGTTTAAGTATAGCACCATCAGGGTGGCATGTACCTACAATTGATGAATTAAGCACACTTGTTACAGAATTAGGTGATAGTAGTGTTGCTGGTGGCAAAATGAAAGAAGTTGAATTAACCTATTGGAATAGTCCAAATACAGGTGCTGATAATAGTTCATTATTTAGTGCACGTGGTGCTGGTTATAGATCGGATGGGGAATTTAATGGAATCTTCTTAGATTATAAAAACAGTAATAAAATTGCATCAACATCGTTAAGTGAGGGTGGCGGTTGGTGGGATATTACATTAATTTATTTATCAGAATATGCTTATTTTGGAGGAAACGGATTACAAGAAGGTAAATCAGTTCGTTTAGTTAAAGATGATTCAACCGACCCAACAACTATGTTTGATAATGACGGTAATGAATATAAAACAATTAAAATAGGTAATCAGGTATGGATGGCAGAAAATTTAAGAAGTAGAAAATATAGAAATAATTCAACAATTCCCGAAATTACTGGTGCAACTATTTGGACAGGATTAACATCGGGTGCTTTATGTGCATATAATAATGATTGGTATCAGGTAACTGGATGTACTGGTGGAACAACCACGACAACTACAGTTGCTGGAACAACAACCACAACAACAACTACAGCACCAACATGTAATGGATTACTTTATAATTATTACGCTATAACTGGTACAAGTGGTTCAAGTATTGCTCCGGTAGGATGGCATATACCAACGGATACTGAATGGTCAACATTATCAACGCTTTTATCAACAAATGTTGGTGGTAAATTAAAAGAAACAGGAACAGCACATTGGAGTGCTCCCAATACAAATGCTACTAATGAAACTGGATTTAGTGCAATTGGTGTTGGATATAGAGATGTTGGTGCATTTTATAATTATGGCACAATTAATGATATTTGGACTGCAACATCAGTTAGTCAAACAAGTGCATTATATCGACAATTATTAAATACTGATGGTGTTTTATATACATGGGGAACAAATAAAACATTAGGTATGTCAGTTCGTTTAATTAAAGACGATTCAACTGACCCGTTAACTATGACAGATAATGATGGCAATATTCTTCCAACAATTAAAATAGGTACACAAGTTTGGACTGCTCAAAACTTATATTCATTACATTATCGCAATGGAAATATAATTACACAAGTATCATTACCAATTTCTGGTGATACTTGGGGAACATATGTTACTGGTGCAGTATGTGCATATAATGATGATTGGACGAATACGTGTGCAACTCAAACTGGTGTAACAACAACCACCACTACTGCAGGTTTAACTACAACCACTACTGCAGGTTTAACTACAACCACAACCACAAGATCGCCACTTTCTGTTTCAACAGGAACTGCAGCATATAATACTATTAATAGTGCTAATGTTAACGGAAACAATTGTTCAAGTGCTGAAGATATTTTAATAACAAAATATGGCATATGTTGGAACACAACAGGAAATCCAAATGTTACTGATATAATAACAGAACATTTATGTTCAGCAAAAGCAATAACATCTTTTAGTTGGGATGATTCAATGTTTGGAATAAGTTTAGGCACAACATATTATTATCGTGCATATGTTTACAGAAGTATTGAAGGATATGTTTACGATGGTACTACTCATGTATATGCACATGTCAATCCATATACAACCACAACTCAAGCACCGACAACTACAACAACACATGCATTAACAAGTACAACAACAGGACCTCCAACCTAATCAACATTTAATTAATAAATTATATTGCAATTTAAATTAATTAAATATATATTTGTAAAAAATAAGATTATTTTTAATTTTAATTAATGAAGAATTTAAGATTTGTTTGTGCACAGCCAGCAATTCCTTATTACACTTGGCAAGTAGAAGTAATGATACATAATTTTATTGAAATGGGAATTAATCCAAATAATATTGATATTGTGTGTTGGAAAGAAAATGGCGTTATTTCAGAAGCATGGTCTAAACTTGCTAACCATTATAATTATGTTCGTTTTTTCTTCTACGATGATTTAAGAATAACTAGAAACTATATATCATCAATTCGTCCAAATATTTTAAAACAACATTGGCAAGCAAGACCTGAATTAAAAGATGAGGTTATTTTTTATCATGATAATGATATTGCATTTACTAATAAAATCAATTGGTCACAATTTATGAATGATGATAAATGGTATGGTTCTGATACACGTTGGTATATATCACATGATTATATCATTTCAAAAGGTGAAGATATTTTAAATAAAATGTGCGAAATTGTTGATATTGATAAACAATTAGTTAAAGACAATGAATTAAATTGCATTGGCGCACAATATTTAATGAAAGACATAGATTGGAAATTTTGGGATAATATAGAACGAGATTCAGAAAGATTATTCAAAGAAATTACTGCAATGAATGATATTAAAGTCAAGGAGAACCCTGAATATCATACTTTGCAGATATGGTGTGCAGATATGTGGGCATTATTGTGGAACGCTTGGAAAATAGGTAAAGAAACTATTTGTCATGATGATTTACTCTTTAGTTGGGGAACATCTGATGAAAATGATTATAATAAATATAATATTTTTCATAATGCAGGTGTTACAACAGAAAAAGAAGGTTTATTTTATAAAGCATTATATATGAATAAACTTCCATATAATGAAGATTTAAAAATCAAAGAAAATACTGCTAGTTTTCATTATTATCAATCCATACAAAAAGTGGAAAAAAAATCGATATTAATATGAAAATAATTAAAGCAACATATGGCGATGTGGATTGCACCGATATAATTCAATCAAAAATAATTAACGATCAATTAATTATAAGGGCAGATAATTCAATAATTGGCGATCCGAAATCTGGCGTTGTTAAATTTCTTGAAATTGAATATGAAATTGATAAAAAGAAATTTTCAGAAAAAATTAAAGAAGGTAATTTATTAACATTGCCTAAATCAAAATTTAAACGTTTAGGTATTTTTTATTCTAATAATAATAATCCTAAAATTTATCCAGCGATTGATAAATCTTTAAGCACAATTAAAGAAGCATCGGAAGGAAAAGCAGATATAATAACATGTACATGGAATCCAATTAATAATAATCCATTTCATCAAATAAAAAGTTGGTATACATCTCAATCACATTTAAATCAATTATTACAAATAATGCAATGTTTATATGCTGCGCAGGAAATGAATGATTATGAATATGTATCATTTTTAGAACATGATGTAATGTATCCTGTTGAATATTTTGATTATCCAGATTTTGAGGATAATCAGGTTATAACTAATATGAACTATGGTGGAGTAAATATTAACGGTTGGCAACATAGAGGACAAAATGATGAGCCATTTCATCAAATGACAATGAAATTTAATGACGCAATTAAACATTGTGAGCGCATTTTACCAAATGCATTGAGAACAAATAGTGGAATGATTGAAACACAAATATTAGAAAGATATCAATGGGACTGTCCAAATGAAGCGATACATATAAATCATGGCGTTCATTTTACATCACATAATTCAATTTATAAAAAAACGGATTTATATTTAAATCATCCTTATTGGGGCGATCATTCAAATTATTTATATTTATTTAAATGATGGAAATAAAAAAAGCATTATATGATAAATCAGATGTAACAGAAAAACTAAAAACATTATTATTAAATAATACTAATTCGATTATAGCGAATAATTTAAATTTTGGCGATCCATCTATTGGAAAACAAAAAGTGTTAATAATAAATTATGTTCAAAATGGTATAGAAAAAACTATAAAGATTAATGAAAATGAACCGATTTTAATAAATATTCCAATATTTGAATTTATAATTCCAACATATAATAGAGAAAAACCATTATATTCAATGTTATCCTCGTTATATGCACAAACTAGAAATAATTGGAAAGCAACTATTGTTGTCGATGATATTGAAAATAATAGAGTTAAAGAAATTGTTTCTAAATTTAATACGAATAATATATCATATTTTTTTACAGGAAAAAGATATTGTGATTTTGGGCACACACCTAGAAATATGGGAAAACAAGCAAGTAAATCTAATTATGTAATATTAACTGGTGATGATAATTATTATGTTCCAACATTTATTGAAGAATTAACACAAATAGTTGGACTTGAAAATGTCGGTATGATTTATTGGGATATGATTCATAATGGTTACAAATATAATTATTTTGAAACAAAACTAATTGATGGATGTATTGATATGGGAGCATTTGCAACTAGAACTGATCTGGCGCAACAAATTCAATTATCAACAAATCTATTAGCAGCAGATTCAAAATATATTTCAGATTTTCTTGAAAAATTTTCACAAGAAAAAATTATTAAAATAAATAAAGTATTATTTGTACATAATTAATGAAAATACCTGTAATAATAAATAATAGAAATTTATTGACATGGACAAGAGAGATGATTAATAAAATTAAAACACTTGATAATGTTGGTGATATAATTATTGTCGATAATGATTCAAGTTATCAACCATTACTTAATTGGTATAAATCAAAGCCGTGTGATATTGTATTTTGTAATAATTTGGGATATACAGGTGCTTGGCTATCAGGTGTTGTTGATTTGTTGAATACTGATTTTTATGTGGTATCCGATCCCGATTTAGGAATTAATGACATACCTAAAGATACATTAACATATTTAGATTTAAAAATGAATGAATTAAAATTAGATAAAATTGGTCTTGGTTTAAATAGTGAATTAGTTTTAAAAAATCATCCATATTTTAATCATATTGAAAATTATGAAAAAAAAAGATATTTAAACAGCAGATTAATTTCTGATATATATATTGATGTTGCTACTGATACAACATTTGCATTATATTCAAAAAAAACACATTATATTGGTGGTGGAAGTACTTCTTTTCCATATATAGCAAAGCACTATCCTTGGTATTATTCAAAAGAAGATGTTAAAAATAATGAAGAGTTTTTATATTACATTTATAATGCAAATAGTTCGGCATCATGCAAGTCATTTTTAATATAATAAAATATAATTCATAGTATTTATATTAAAATTTAAAAATGGCAAGCGGTTATACAGTTTTTATATCTTACATGCTAGAATCAATTTCAGTTTATAGCAAATTCATTCATTGTAATTATTTTAAGACATTAACATTATCAACTAATAATCCATATGTAGAAGAAATTTCATTTGGTTTTAGTGACCCAAATGATTTTAAATTTTTATGTACCAACGTCACAAATGGTACTGGATATACCGCACATAAGATTTATGGCTTAGTTCAATTGGTTGCTAATTCAGGATTTACTTATTCTTCAGATATAAAACCTACAGCATCTAAATGGAAACTATATGATGTAACAACTCAAATAACAGGACATATATCGGGAACATTATTAACTGCAAGTCAATTAACCGCCCAAGCATTTAAAATTCCATTAAAAAATTATAGTTTATTTCCTGTTTATAATTTACATGATTTCATTAATTATCCATTGAAGGGTACATTGGGTGATGGTAAGTTATGCTTTGGTGATGAAACCTATTTTTTAGGCAATGTACAGACCGATATTAAAGCAACTGCATACACAACTGATATTCCAATTGACTTACCTGCAGGGGAATTTAATTCATCCACAAATTTAACTTGGGATGGAGATACTGTTGCCATTACTGAAGTTGGTATCTATGATACTAATAAAAACCTAGTAGCAATAGGAAAATTCAACAATCCAATTCCAAAGGATTCAACAATTTCCAGAACAATTGTATTCCAAATAGATTTTTAATTAATTATTTTCACAATTATTTATTAATTTTTATATTTTTTTATAATTTCTTAGTATTTATTATAAATCATAAAAACGATAATAAATAATAAGAATGAAAAATACATTAACAAGCAGCGAAACAAAGCCTAAATCTGTCATAATTGATGGTAATTTACATGATAGATTTAAAATGTTTTGTAAAGGAAAAAATCTAAAAATTGGCGGAGTAATTGAAAATCTTATTCAATTATACCTAAATGATCCGAAAATTTTACAAAAAATGATTGAAGATCAAAAAGTAAATTAATAATATGGAAAAATATATTTGGTCACTAGATATCAGCACAACCAATATTGGTTCAGCACTTTGGAGTTCAAAGGGTAAACTTATTGAATTAAAACATTTAGAATTGAAAATCGATAAAAAAATTGTTCCTGAAAATAGATTGATTCATAAAGCACAAATGTTTAAAGAATATGTTTTAGAATATAAAGAACGATTAGTAAAAGAATTAAATGGTGAAATAATCCAAATAATTGTAGAACAGCCCATTGGCGGAAGTGTTAACGCTAATACAGTGGCAATGCTTTTGGAATTTAATGGTATGGCAAGATATATTTTATATGAAATATTCGAAATTCACCCAATATTAATTTCGGTACATAATTCACGTAAAATCTTCTGTTCTGAATTAATTCAATCATCAACCAAAAAAAATAGAAAAACAGGTCAAATTGAAACAGTTGAAACTTTATCATTTCCATTGGAATATAAAGATAAAAAAAAGTTGTATATATGGAAAAAAGTTAATAAATTAGAACCCCATATTAAATGGTTCTATAAAACCAATGGCGAATTAAAAGACACTAACTATGATATGTCTGATTCTTACGCAGTTGGATATGCGGGATTAAAACAATTGGGAATAATTAATGGGAAATAAAAACTTATTGAAATTATAAAATAATAAATTAAAATTATGGAAAATACTAACGCTACGACAAATTTATATGAACCTAAAAGGAAAAATAGATTCATAGTTGAACTTCCTGAAGAAATGAATATTGAGTCTTTTCTCGTTAAAAAGGTTAAAAGACCTAAATATTCGGTAAAGGAAAATAGTTGGGATGATATGTTGATAACATTTATTGATCCAGTAGTTCCTTCTACATCAATGAGAATATTTAATTTACTTAAATCCGATTTCTTCCAAAAAAAGAAACCGACAAATAGATTTATCGATGATGTACTTGATAATCAAGAAAAACCAATTTTTATTTTTCACATTAAATCACTTGATCCTACAGGGATTATTGTTGAAGATTGGGAAATTACAGTAAAAGAAGTAATTCATATTGATTTTGAAGAAAGTAATTACAATAATAATGAACTTCAAACAATTAGTATGTTAATTAAGCCGTTAACATGTCACTTATTATTTTAATGAATTATATCTATCTAATACAATCTTTAGAAAATTCTTATTATAAAATAGGCGTTTCAAAACATCCGCAAAAACGTTTATTAGAACACCAAACAGGAAATCCCTCTGAATTAAGGTTAATTGATTCATATCAAACTGATTTAGCCTATCAAATAGAAAAGGTTCTGCATAGAAGATATTCTCATTTTAAAAAAGAAGGTGAATGGTTTAATCTTGACATTACAAATGAAGTAACTTTCGTTAAAGAATGTCAACAGATAGAAGAAAACCTGAAAAAGATTAATGAAAATTTAAGTAACAATAATCAAGCAATAATATAAATACTTGTATTTATGGTATGTTAGTGTTATATTTGCTAAAAATGAGAAATTATTATGATATTAATTACTTTAAAAATTATGCTAATCAAAAAGGTGGAGAATGTATTTCTTTTGAATATTTAAATACCTCAAGTTTAATTGAATTTAAATGCATAAATAATCATATTTGGAAAACTAAAGCAACAAACATTATTTATAATAATAGTTGGTGTCCATATTGTAATAGAAATGCTAAAGATAATATAGAAACATTTAAAAAAATTGCAATTGAAAGAAATGGAAAATGTTTAAGTAATGAGTATATAAATAGTAAATCTAAATTAAAATTCATATGTAAACATAATCATACTTGGGAAGCTATTCCAGAAAATGTTAAAAATCAAAATGTTTGGTGTCCATATTGTGGTGATGTTATGCCTTTAACAATTGAAGAAATGAAAAAACTTGCAATTGAAAAAGGCGGAAAATGTTTAAGTGATAAATATATTGATAATAGTACAAAATTAATATGGCAATGTTCTAAAGGGCACGTATGGGAAGCAACTCCGAATGGTGTTAAATCGGCAAAACATTGGTGTCCAGTCTGTAAATCAACAAAAAAAACTATTGAAGATGCTAAAAAACTTGCCATTAAAAGAGGCGGAAAATGCTTAAGTAATGAATATATAAACAATAGCACAAATTTAATGTGGCAATGCACTAAAGGTCATGATTGGAATACAACATATAGTTCAATTCGCAAAAATTCTTGGTGTCCAATTTGTGACGAATCTAAAGGAGAAAATCTTATTAGAAATTTTTTAGAGGATAATAATATTAAATATTTTAGAGAAAAACGATTTAGTAATTGTAGATTCAAACTACCACTTCCATTTGATTTTTATTTACCTGATTTAAAGATATGCATTGAATTTGATGGAATTCAACATTTTAAATCAATTCCTAGATTTGGTGGTGATGAAAAATTAAAACAAACACAAATTAAAGATAAAATTAAAACCGATTACTGTTATGACAATAATATATGTTTAATTAGAATTGCATATTTTGAGAAAAATATAATTGATAAACTAAAAATGGAAATATTTAAAAATACTTGATTGATATACTAATATATGTTATATTTGCTAAAAATTATTTAACTTAAATTAATTTAATTATGAACAGAGAACGAATTCAAAAAGCAGTAGATGTTATAAACTACGCAATTAATAATCAAATATCAGTTAAGGAAGCATCGGTTAAGTGCGGATACTATGATACCTATGTGAAAAACATTAAAGCCATTGTATATGAGAATTATGTGGAAGGTACTATAAATTATGAATTATTTGAATTATTTGATGATGCTTATCAAAAATACATACTTAATAGAAAACCCGAAAAATTAATACTAACATCAGTTGAGTACGGAGTAACACCAAATTCTAATGTGACATCTGTTACAACATCAAAAGAAAAAATTTCATACACCGAAAAAGACGATGAAGCAACAATAGAATGGAAATCGGGTTCAAATTATCCTGTGGATCATGTAAAAACGTTAGATGATTTACTCGATGCAACTCACGTGGATAAATCACTATGGAAAGTAAAAGATTTTACTGTAAATAAATGGGATGTAACCGCAATGGTTAATAAATTTCCAGAAACAATACAAAATTTTCAAGTTAAAGCCAGATTAGAAAAAGACTTACAAGTATCTGATGAACGTGCAATGGGTGAATTATTTATTGATATGATAAAGAATTATAAAGCACCTATATTAGATACAAAACCAATATTACCTTCAATTAAGCCGAAAGAAAATAATCTACTGGAAATAACTTTATTTGATCTACATTTGGGTAAATTAGCATGGGCTGGTGAAACTGGTGAAAACTATGATACTAAAATTGCACGAAGACGTTTTTTAAAAACTCTTGAAACATTAATTGAAAGAGCAAGTGGTTTTCAATATAATAAAATTTTATTTCCCGTTGGTAATGACTTTTTTAATAGTGATACCATCTATAATACAACCACAAAAGGGACACCGCAAGACGAAGACTTGAGATGGCAAAAGACGTTTCAGGTTGGCGTTAAATTACTTGTTGATGCAATTAATTTACTTAAACAAATTGGTGTACCTATTGATGTAATTGTTGTTCAAGGTAATCATGATTTTGAACGTAGTTACTATGCTGGAGCATATTTAGAAGCATGGTTTAATAATGATCCAATGGTTCATATTAATAATGGTGCATCGCCTAGAAAATATTACAAATTTGGTCAAGTTTTATTGGGTCTTACACATGGAAGTGAAGAAAAAGAAAGTTCACTGCCTTTGTTAATGGCAAGTGATATTGAATCAAAACCATTGTGGAGTGAAACAAAATATCATGAATTTCATGTTGGACATATTCATCGCAAAAGAGATATGAAATTTTCTATCTTAGACAAAAATAGAATGACTAATGAAGATTTAGGCGTTACTGTAAGATATTTATCATCATTAACGGGTACTGAAGAATGGCATCATAAGCAAGGGTTTATTGGCTCAACCAAAGCAGGAGAAGCCTTTATTTGGAATGATGAAGCAGGTCTTATAGCACATTTAAATGCAAATTTGATAATTGATTAAATAAATGTCATATAATGTATTTTTCACAGAAATATTGTATTTATAATAAAAATATATTATGGCAAATAAAATTTATTATTATGATGACGATTTTTTTAAAAATATTGATTCAGAAGAAAAAGCATATTATTTAGGTTTTTTATATGCAGATGGATATATCAATGATATCGGTTATAATTGTTATGTTGAATTAACATTACAAAAAGAAGATGAATATATTTTAGAAAAATTTTTAAATATATTAAAATCAAATAGAAAAATAATTAGAATACGAAATGATAAATATTCTAGAATTATAATTAATTCAAAAGAAATAGTAAAAGATTTAAAAAATATGGGATGTATTAATAAAAAAACACATAAATTAATTTTTCCTCAAAATATTGATAAAAATCTAATTCATCATATGATTAGAGGTTATTTTGATGGTGATGGTTGTATTTGGCATAAAAGGGGAACAAATGATTATCAATTTCAAATTACTGGTAACGTAGACTTTATATCTGGTATAGAAAATTATTTATTATGTCATTTGAATATTGATAAAAAAGAACATTATTCGCCATGCAATAAAAATAGAAAAAATAATATTCGAGCCTTAAAATATGGAGGAAATCAAATAACAACAAAAATTTGTGAATTATTATATGCTGATTCAACAATATATTTATCAAAAAAATATGAAAAATTTTTATTAGCCAAAAAAAATATAAAAGAAGAAAATCGTATAGTTGTTTTTGAAGGAAATTCATATGATTTATATAATAAATCAAAATTAATAAATATAATACAAGAGAGAATAAATGTTAAAAATTATACAATATCATCTAGAATGAAAAAGGGATGGACACCAGAAAAAATAATTGAATATTATAAATAATAAAATAATAATAAATAATTTAAAATAAAAATGGGAAAAGAAACAAGTTTAGTGGGTTTAGCAAAAGGTACTAATAAAAAACCCATTGCAAAAAAACCAGAAGCAAAAGTGGTTGAAAAAAAACTGACACCACAGGAAGAACGTGATATAAAAGCAAAACAAAAAGTAAAAGAATTGCTTGAAGATGTTGATTTAGTTCCAAAAGAATTAAAAGAAGCGGAATACGTTGTTAAGGTAATTGAACCCCCAAAGGGTATAGAATGGCTAGAAGAACAAGTCAATTTATTAACCGAAGAAAATGAACAACTGAAAAACGATTATTCCAAACTCTTCGAACAATATCAACAAAAAAGTGGTGGTGGTAATTTATTATCAGAAACAGTAAATCAGAATATATTGTTAATGTTTACGGAACTCCAGAATAACCTTCTTGGCAACAACCCCGAAAGACATTCATGGGATCAGGTTAATGTTAAATATTTGTTAAATCAGTTTGTACAATTATTTCCTACTGTTGTTGAACGTTACCAGAAATTTTAATTAATTTAGCGGTATAATAATAATTGCTCATAAACTATTTGTTTTTGAGCAATTATTGTATATATTTGTAATGTAATATGAAAAATGAAAACTAAGTGGACAAAAGAAAAATGTCAAATTGAAGCATTGAAATATAATTATAAAAAAGATTTTCGATCTAAATGTAATTCAGCATATGCAGTTGCACATAAAAACAAATGGATTGATGATATATGTAAACACATGACAAAATTTATTCGTGAATCGAAATGGAATAAAGAAAAATGTCAGGAATATGCTTTTAAATATAAATCAAGGTTAGAATTTTCAAAAAAATGTAATTGGGGATATAGTATTGCATGTAAAAATAATTGGATTGATGATATTTGTACGCATATGGAGAAAACTGGTAATAAAAAATTTAGATGTATATATGCTTATGAATTTTCCGATAAATACGTTTATATTGGACTAACATATAATTTAAAAAAACGTGATATATCTAGACAACATGATAATTTCGATGGTGTCACAAAACATATTAATAAAACTGGGTTAATTCCTAATTTAAAACAATTAAGTGAATATATAGATATTAATATTGCATCAAAATTGGAAAAGGATACTATTATTTCATATAAAAATAATGGTTGGAACATTTTAAATATTACAAAGGGTGGTGAAGTTGGTGGTGGAAAATATAGATGGACAAAAGAAGAATGTCATATAGAAGCACTAAAATTTATGACAGTTACCGAATTTTCAAAGAAAAAGTTTAGTGCATATAATGCAGCAAAAGAAAATAATTGGCTTGACGAAATAATATCACATATGATACGAAGAGGACGATCTAAAGAAGAGTGTCATAAAATTGCATTAAACTATGATAATATTAGTCAATTTATAGCAGAATATTGTGGTGTTTATGAAAGAGCAAGGGACAATGGATGGCTTATTGAAATATGTTCTCATATGAAAAGAAAGATAAAAGAGATTGGATATTGGACTAAAGAACGTTGTCATAAAGAAGCATTGAAATATGAATCAAAAAAAGAATTTAAAATGGGTTCTGCTAGTGCATATACTATTTCTATACGTAATGGCTGGTTTGATGAAATATGTCAACATATGATTCCAACATCAAAACCTAAAAATTATTGGACTAAAGAACGTTGTCAGGAAGAAGCGTTGAAATATAATAATCGAATGGAATTTAAGAATAATAATAGCGCATATTCTGCAGCATCAAGAAAAGGTTGGTTATCAGAAATTTGTTCACATATGATAAGTTCTTGAAATAAAGAATAATTATTTATTTGTTTTTGAGCAATTATTGTTTATATTTGCATCATGGCACAGAGTAATGAAATTGTAAGCATTCTTGAACAAACCTTTGGCGAAGTTAGGGGTAATTACCCACAATTTAGGATAAATTGCCCTTGTTGTGCTGAAAGGGATAAAATTTCAGATGATCGATTTAATTTAGAAATTACACTTAACTATAAAAATACGAATCGCCCAGTTTTTCATTGTTGGAAGTGTGAACCAACATTTTCTGGATCATTAGGGAAACTTTTTTGGAGATATGGAACTAAAACTAGTTATGAGTTATATAAATCATATATTTCAATTTATGAAAATTTTAATTATTCGTTTGAAGATGATGAAAAAGAATATCTTCCACCTAAATTACCAACAGAAATGATTTATTTTTCAGAAATGGATGTTACAAATCTATCACATTTTGAAGCGTATAATTATTTAATTAATGAAAGAAAGTTGGATAGGGAAACAATACTTAAATATAATTTAGGTTTTTGTGTCAGTGGCAAATTTAATAAAAGAATAATAATTCCTTCATATGATATAAACAATCAATTAAATTATTTTATTGGTCGTTCATATGATCCAAAACAGAAAAAATACAAATATTTAAATTCTGACAATAATAAATCCGAAATTATATTTTGGGAAAATAATATAAATTTTGAGTCTACTGTATTTATTTGCGAGGGGGTGTTTGATGGTATGAGTTTACCTAATGCAATGCCATTATTAGGTAAAACACTATCATATATTCAATTAAAAAAAATTTCTGCACATAAACCACAGATTGTCATTTTACTTGATCCAGATGCTGTGAAAAATGCAATTGAATTGTTTTATAATTTAAAACATATTTATTATGATTGCGAAGAAAAAATAAAAATAGTAGTACTTCCTAATAATGATGATGTTGACGAATTAAGAAGAAAAAAGGGAATAGATGAAGTAATTAAGTACTTATATACTGCAAGAGATTTAATTACCGATGACTACTTTATAAATAAACTACAAAAACCATATGTCAAATACGAAAGAAACGGAAGATTTAATTCTAATTCAAAATATTCTGAATGGAAATCAGGCGAGTCAAGAAATTTTATATAATAAATATAAGAAAATTATTACTGACTTTATTAACTATAAATATAAAATAAAATATGACCTCGAAGATGACGTTTCGGAAATATTGATAAAGGTGTTTCTTAATTTAAACACTTTTGATCAAACAAAATCCAAATTTAAGTCTTGGGTTATATCAATTACTAATAACTATATGATCGATAAATGGAGAAACAATTCAATCACATTTAATAACCAAAGTATTAGTATTTTAAACATAGAATGGTCGGAAGAAAATTACTTAATGAATAATACGAGTATATCAACCAATTCCAGTGATTTCGAATTTGAGAATATTAATTCAATTAATTATATATCAGAACAATTATCACCCATTGATTATACAATGCTGGATATGAAATATAATTTGGGTTATAATTATAATGAAATTGGAAAAGAATTTAATGTATCTAGCAGTACTATCAGTAATAAAGTAAATTATATCAAAACTAAATTAAAAAAACAATTAATTGATAAATAAAATGAAAGAAAAATCTAAATACAGTATTCTTGATTTAAATACGGCAATGATTGCTGATTTAATGTTGAATAATCCTGAAAAATATAAAGCAGTTAGTATTATAGAAAAACCAAATGATTGTCCAAAAGATTTTAATTTTCAAATTGGATGGAAATCATTTTATCTTTTAAGTAATTTAAAATCTGAAAATGCAAATGATTGGAATTTACCATTATTAATAAAGCCTGATCCTAATCAAATTATTAATTATAAAATCGATTATATTGAATCAAAATACGTGTCAAAACCAATTCCATTGTCATTTAATTTTAATGAAAATGGAAAACGTGTTACACTTAAAACATTTAGAGAGAAAAATATTTAATTTAATTACAATGAAAGAAATTTTTGTTATTATGAATGATGCTAGCCAAGTATGGTCAATTAATGATCAATGGCGTAATGAAATTACTAATCAAAAAGTGTTTGATAGTTTTGATAATGCTGTAGCTGAAATGAAAATCAATAATCTTAGTGGAACTATAATGATATATTATCCTGCGTTTTATATACCAATAATTAAATAAATTTTTCTTAGCTATAATAAAAATAAAAACGGTAAACAAAGCATCTACCGTTTTTATTTCGAACTTATATAATAATCACCGTATTTGCTGTGATTATTTAATCTCAATCTTTTTAATTTTAGATTTAACTTCAATTGTTTTAGGTATTGTAATGGTTAATATTCCATCAATAAAACTTGAAGCAATATCTTCTTTATTGATATTATTTGGTAATGTAAATGATTTCTGATAAATACCGGAGAAAGATTCCTTATGATTATATTTAACTTCAACTGTTTTCTTTTCCGCTTTTATTGACAATATATTATCATTTACATCGATATTAATATCTTCTTTTTTAATACCTGCAAGTGATATTTCTGCTATGAATTCATTGTCGTTTTCAATAATGTCATAAACTGGTCTGATGTTATTGGTTGATGTATCTATTGATGGAAATCTAAAAAAATTAATATCAGTAAATAAATCATCAAAGATACTGTAAGGTTTTGTTTGAAGTTTACAAATTTGTGTCATAGTTAATTAAATTTAAATAATTATTATTTTAATAGATAAAAATCAAAATTAATGCCAAATAAATTATCTGACAAAATATCAATTGTAATTAATTTTTACTTGCATTTTTGGCAGTTTTTAAATATATTTGTAAAAATTTTTATAAAATGATTGAAAAAATAGCATGCGTAGCTGATACACATATTCGTAAGAATCCCAATCGTAATGAAGAATATAAAGAAGTATTTGATAGATTATATAAATCATTAAGGAAAGAAAAACCGGATAGAATAATAATTGTTGGAGACTTAGTTAATGATAATTTAAATCTTGAATCGGAGCAATTAATATTAGCTTCTGATTTTCTAAATTCATTGGCGGATATTGCTCCTGTCCGTATAACACGTGGAAATCATGACTATAGAAAGCAAAATCCTAATAGAATAGATTCGATTAAAGCAATTGTGGAAACATTACATAATCATAAAGTAGTTTATTTAGATAAGACTGGTTTTTTTGCTGATGAAAATATTATGTGGGCTGTTTGGCATCATGGTGAAAAGAATAATAATCCTTGGAAAACAAAAGATGGTAAAAAGATAGATATCGCCAATTCACCTGAATACACCTTTATCGACTTATTTCATGAATCAGTTAATGGCAGTAAAAGTACAACCGGATTTGAATTGAAAAGCAAATCTTATTATAAATCATCTGATTTTAAAGGGCAATATAGCATTTTTGGTCATATTCATTTACAACAATACTTAGATAACGCCAAAACTAAAGGATATTGTGGAAGTCTTTTGGCACAAGATGTTACAGAAGGAGATGACGCATTTCATGGATATTTATTATTAAACTTAATAGATAAAAATTTTAAAGAAATTTCAATTAATAACAATTATTCATTTAAAAATATCAAAATATCATCTTATATAGATTTTGATGATTTGGATTTTGAAATAGATAATCCAACCAAATATATGAAGGTGAGATTTATTTGGAACACATTACCACAAGCAAGAAATAAAGATTCCGAAAGAAAATTAAAGGCATATCTCAACAGTAAATATCCTAATTGTACTATTTCAAATAAAAATGATTTTGTTGAATCGACTAAAATGCAAGATGTTGGCGAGAATATAACACTTGCCAATGTAACTGATAAGGGTGTACAACATGAAATATTTAAAGAATACTTAACTAATATTGGTACTGATGAAAATATTATCAATGATGTAATTGCTTTAGATGAAGAAATATTAAATGAGATTAATATTATTGATGAACTATCAATTGAATGGAATATAATTAAATTTGGTGGTGAAAATTTCAGATCATATGAAAAATTTGATATTGATTGGAAGGATAAAGATGGTCTATATCAAATCGTTGGAATCAATACTGGTGGTAAATGTGTTGACCCCGATACCGAAATAGAAATAGAGTTTGATGAAAATGAAATTATAGAAAAATTAGGTTTTTTACCAAAAGAATTATTATAAATTTAAATTAGTCTTTCCTTTTGTGTTTATTACAGTATTTATGAAAAAATATTATAATATGGGAAAAAAAATTAAATTTGCTAAAGAAGATGAAAATTTTATCATAAATGAATATTGTAATAACATGGAAACAATAAAAAATTTATCAATTAAATTTCATTGTAGTGAAAATACTATTCGTAGAATGTTATTAAAAAATTCAATACAATTTCCTAAATATTCACCAATGAATTATCTTTATTGGGTTTCAAGAGGAATGACAATGGAAGATGCAAAATTAAAAGTTAATCAAATTAGACCAACTTCTTTAGAATATTTTGAAAATTTGGGATATTCCAAAGAAGAGGCAAAAATCAAATTAGATGATGTTAGAATGTTCTCAAAAAATTCTTTTATTAGAAAATATGGAAAAGAAAATGGGGAAATTTTATGGAATAAAAAAAGAAAAGAAAATACTAATATAACAAAACATTCATTAACAAATTGTATTGAATATTGGCAAGATAAAGGATATTCTAATGAAGAAGCAAAATTAAAAGTATCTGAAAGTCAAAATAAATTTTCGCATAAAGGTTGTATTGAAAAATATGGCGAAGATAAAGGAACAATAGTATGGGAGAATAGACAAATTAAATGGCAAAAATCACTTAAAGAAAACCCTAACATTAATATTTTAAATAAGAAAAAAGATTGTAAAAGTATTAATTTTTTTAAAAGAAAGTATGGAGATAAATGGATAGATTTTCTTTTAAATGAACGTGGGTATTTTGATAATTCAATAGAATATATGAAAAATTGTATTATTAATTGTGCTACATATGAAGAATTAATTGAATATATATCCCAAAATTATGAATATATTGATTCGTATAATTTTCAAAATCGTTTATGTCGAAAAATTTTTTGCGAAATATATAAAATTAGTTTTGCTAAACTAAGATTTGATCTATTAAAAAAATATGAAATTAATGATAAATGTGTTTTTGGATATAAAAGAGAATTAAATAATGTTGTATATTCTAGTGGGGGAGAATTTTATATTGCTCAGTTAATTATTGAAAATGAAATTGAATTTATTTATAATAAAAAATATCCATTTACTGGTAACTCCAAAGCATATAGATTTGATTTTTATTTACCGAAATATGATTATTATATTGAATATACTGGTATGTTAATTAATTCTAATATTAATAAAGATAAAATTATAAATAAATATTATATTAATATAAAAAATAAAATATTATTATGTGAACAACATAAATATAATCTATTTGTTTCTTCTGATTATTTAACTATTATAAATTTTATAAAAAAAATAAAAAATGATGAAAAAAATTAAAATTATTGATTGTTATAATATTTTTAAAAAATATGGTGATTTAAATATAACTGTAAATACACCCTATGGATTTAAAAAAATTAATGATTGTGATATAACTGCAAAAAATTCTAAATTTGTAAAAATTGAAACAGAAAACGAAAAATTTTTAATATGTTCTCCCGATCATAAAATAAAGGTTTCTAATGGTAAATTTATTAAGGTAATTGAGTTAATTCCTTCAAAATCTAAAATAATTACAAATAATGGAAGTAGTTTATTAAAATCAATTAATATCATTAATCAAACAAAGGATTTATATGATATTCAAGTCGAGGACGTAGAACAATATTATTCGAATGGAATTGTTTCACATAATTCTACAATACTTTCATCCATATCATATGGTCTTTTTGGTAAAATATTGGAAACTGAAGGAAGAATGAAGTTTGGTGATGTTAGATTTGTAAACAATAGAAATAATGCCACATCATGTAATGTATATTTGATATTGGAAGCCAATGGATTGTTTTATGGTATAAAAAGAAAAACTGAGATTGTTAAAAACAAAGCAGGTGAAATTACATCCACACCTACTACATTAAACTATTATCTATTACCAACTATTGATTCTGAAATGGATGATGATACATCGTTTGATAAGTTAGATGAAGATAGAAGAGCAAAAACACAAAAAGAAATAGATGGAATTATTGGCTCATATGAAAATTTTCAAAGAATAGTTATGACTACCTCTGATACATTAAATAAAATTTTATCTAATGATATGGCTGTATTTATTGATTCTTTGTTGTTTGATTCAGGTTTAGACATTTTTGATAAAAAATTAGAAGGATACAAAGTATATCAGAAAAAAGTCAATGAAAAATCAAGAGTTAGTTGTAATGTGGAGTTAGTAACAGTAAATAATATTACGCTTACTGGAGAAATTAAAACACTTAATGATGAAATAATTGAAATAGAAACTAATACATTACCAATTGTTTTAGATAAAATAGTAAAAGGTCGAAAATATGTAGAAGACTTGACAAAGAAATTATTTAAAATAGACCCTGATATCTACAATTTAAGCGTAGATGATTCCAAAGAGAGTATTGGCATCCACAATAAAGAAATAATTGATTTAAAGGCACGTGAGAAGGTTTTAGATGATAGTATTAAGCCATTGAAGAAAATATATGATAAAGAAAAATTAGATAAATTACTTTTAAAGAAAGACGAGCATAAAACAAATGAAAATATCAATAAGTTATTAATTAAAAGTCATGAGCAACAGAAAATGATTGATGAGCATATGGTTGAAACTTTTAATGGCGATATCTTTAGAATAAAAGAAAAGGGCGCACAATATAAAAAAGAAATATTAGAGTTAAAAGAAAGTAAAATATGTCCTACTTGTGGACAAACATTAACAGCAGAACATCAAGTACATATTAATGCTAAAATAAAAGAAATTGAAACACAAATGTTTCCACTTACCAAACAAATAAAAGATATTGAAGATGGGGAGAAGAAAAAACATTTAGATAAAATTGAAGCAACCAAAAAGGAAATTGAAAAAATTAATAAAACAATTGAAATTGATTCTTTGTCTATGGAAGAAGATTTAAAGGAAATTGGAACTTTAAATAACGATAAGAATGATGTTGAAAAACGTAAAGAACTGGAAAATGAATTAAATCAAATTCCAATTAAAATACAGAATGAAGAATTAAAAATTAATGTACTACAGCAAAAAATTGATAATTATGAAAATTCCTTAAAACAAATTGATGAAAATCATAAGATAGAACATGGAATTACATTGGCTAAAGAAAAAATAGAATTACTTGAATCAGATGAAAATGATAAAAGAGAAGATATTTTTATAAAGAAAAATTCAATTGGTGAAAAACAAATTAAAATAAAAAGTAATGAAGTGTTAATTACAGATTTTAAAGCACAAGAATATCGTGATTTAGTTATGGAATTATACAAGAAATGCGTGCATAGAGATGGTATACCAAGACAAATGTTAAGTAATTATATTTTACCGAAAATTAATGTAACATTAGAAAATATATTATCGATAGCACCATTTAAAATATGGTTAGATCAAGATGATTTAAAGCCAAAATTAGTTTATCATAGCAGACCTGATTCAGTTATTGATTGTATTGGTGCTTCAGGAAAAGAAAGAACATTCTCAAGTATCGTATTGAAATTCGCATTAAATCAAATTAATGTTAAAGCAAAACCAACCATATTTCTCTTAGATGAAGTAATGGGTAAATTAGATGATGATTCAACTGAAGAGTTTATTGAAATATTACAATTAATAAAAAATAATATGAAAAAGGTATTGGTTATTGAACATGTACGTGCCATTAATCCTGATTATGTATTAAATGTACAGTTAGATGAAAATGGCATATCTTCAGTTATTCTTGAATAAAAAGTATTTATTATAAATTATTTTAAAATGGATTTAAAAAAATATGATGAACTAAGGAAAAAAATCAATGTGAAAGATTTTGAGGGTTCTAATAAAGGTTTAGATAAATGGCTGTTTAATTTCTCATATGTTGGAAATATAAGTGCAATCTTTTTTGCTTATTTTCTAGTATATCCATCATTATTAAAAGCAATAACATTTAATTTATTATCAGGGTTTTTTGGAACATTAATTGCTTTTGTTTTTACACTGATATTCCTATCAATGTTTGAAATTACTAAAAGATATTTTATTAGAAATTTTTCAAATGAATATCTTTATAATAATAAAAAAATAAAAAAACAAACATTAGGTTGGTTTATTGGATCATTTATTATCATTGCATTAAGTTTCTATCTATCAATTTCAGGATCAAAAAATCTGGCAACTACCAGCACAAAGAAAGATTATACAACCGAAATTTTCATATCTAAACAAGTAGATAGCCTTACTGCTACATATGAAAAGAAAATGAAAATATATTGGGATGATAATGATAATTTAACTAAAATTAATAATGAATTTCGTAGAAAATTATTAGAAACAACCAATAGATATAGCACAGTGGTTAAAGACTATCAAACTAGTATCGATAATAACGTTAAAGTAATTGAATCAAATAAAAATGAAATTGAAAAAATAAAATTGGAATTTGATGGTAAAGTAAATGAACTGAAAAGTAAATTAACTATAACAAAAAATACCAATAAGACTGAAGATACTAAAAACATATGGTTGTTTATTATTATTGTAATTGCAAATGAGTTTGTCATAATACTTGGGCTGGGATTTAGAGAGAATTTTGAGCATAGGTTGTTCGAAATCAATAAATTAAAATATGAAAAAATTTATCAAAAGAAAGATAGGTATCAATCATTATTGACATTTATTTATAGTGATGGTAAACTAACATCTGGTGATAAAGTTATAAGCGGTACAGAACTAAAAGAAGTTGTATTACAAAAAAGTAATATTCAAAATTCAAATAAAGTAGTTGAAGAATTCTTACATGATTTGGATAGATTAGGAATAACCGAAACCAAAGGAAAAAGAAGATTTATCGTAGCACCTTATCCTGAAGCAATTGCTATTATTGATAAATTTGATGATGCTTTCAGAGTTTTAGAAAATATGAAATAAATATAATATGTTAAAATTAAACAGTACAGAAAAAGCAAAATTAATTAAAGATGCTTTGCTAATTGTAGATAAATTAGCAACATTGAATTTACTTGATATAAATGATCATGATATGATTGAAGAATTGATTGATAAAGCAAAAAAATTAAAGAAAAACAGATTGTGGAATTTAAGATAAAAAATATGAATAATAAATGGGATTTAAGATTTATGGAACTAGCCGATGTAACGGCATCTTGGTCAAAGGACACAAGAACAAAAGTAGGATCAGTAATTGTTAAAGGAAAAAACCCAATATCAATGGGTTTTAATGGTTTTCCTGCAGGTGTAAAAGATTTAAGTGAAAGATTTTTACCGCCAGAAAAATATGATTGGACTATCCATAGTGAAGCCAATTCAATTGTTCAGGCAGCAAAAAATGGACAAAAAACAGAAGGATGTGTTATGTATGTTACATTATTTCCTTGTTGTAATTGTGCTGGACTTATTGTTAATGCAGGTATAAAAAAGGTGATATGTAAAAATAAACCAGATTTTAGTAATGAAAAATATGGTAAAAGTTGGAAAACAGCATTAACCATATTTGAAGAAGCAGGTATTACTGTAGAATATTTAAACGAAGAGATAATTTCTAAATTTATTTAAAATGATTATAGATAAAGAAAAATACTGGATAAAAGATGTTAATAAATATAAAACTGTATCAGCAAAAACACAAATTGTATTAGCATCTAGTTTAAGGGCAAATGGTAATCATATAACCAGATTGCAGCATAAAGACATAGGCACAACTAAAAAATGGAATACCTATACCATAACAAGAGAAGGAATCATTTATCAACATTATGACCCTAAAAATCATACAGATTTTTTAGGAATTAAAGAAGCAGATAAACAATCTATTTCAATTGTATTGGAAAATATGGGCTATTTGTTTGAAACACCAGCAGAAAAATATATAAATTGGATTAATGAAATTTGTGATGAAAAGTTAGTGATTAAAAAAAGTTGGTTAGGATATAATTTTTGGGAACAATATGGAGAAAAGCAAATTATTGCTACTATTGAATTATGTAAAATGCTTTGTGATGAATTCAACATTCCAAAAAAATTAGTTGATTTTAGAAATTATAATAGTACTATTATAAAATTTAAGGGTATTGTTTTCAGAAGCAATTATTTTGAAGATTCAAATGATATTAATCCATTATTCAATATTACTGATTTTAATGATGCACTTTTAAAATAAAATTGTATTTATATTAAAATTAAAACAATGGATAATAATATCAATAATAAAACCACTCCTAATCAAATGCGAATTCTAATGAAAAGAATGCGTGATGGAAATAATGTATGTTTTGATTCAAAAATTAATGAAACACCAAAGAAAGATTTAAATATGCGTGATATGTTAAAAATTACACGTAGACTAAATGAAGATGATCAAAATAAAGCATTAAATAAAAAAACCGTATATGATCAGGCAACCGAAGAAGAAAAAATGTTGAATTTTTTTAAGGAAATGAATGTCAATTTGAAATTTATTCCTTTGGAAGTATATGATAATCTGGTGTTTTGGGGCGGAACTGTTGATGGTGTGATTCGATATGTTTATACTGTAACTCCTGATGATAGTACTAGTAATGTCGAATTCGACTATTCAGAAGACTTTAGCCCCGATGATCCAAAAAATGATGAAATAATAAAAAAACTTGAAGAATATTATTATATTTTTTCTAAATATTGGCAGAATAATATGATTCAAAGATAACTAATAAAATTAAAGAAATGACAAAAGTATCAATAAATTTAAGTGCAATAATAATTACTGCAATTATAATAATAAGCCTTGCTTTAGTGGGATGGAAAATTTATAGTATTAAAGTAGGAAATCTGAAGACTGAAGTTAAAACAGAAACAAATTTAAGAGATGCTTTACTTGATAGTATATCAAATTATAAAAATAAAGAAAAAGAATGGGTATCTGAAAAACTTACCATTCAAGAAACAATAAAAAATCTAAATAAGGATAAAGATCAATTAACTACATCACAATTAGAAATGATTAAAAGAATTAAAGAAATTGAAAAAACCAATGATATTATTGCTGCTGCTTTAATTCAAACACATGTAAAATTAGATTCAATTCTTCATAAAGGTTCTACAATTGTTGATGTACCAAATAATAAAGTAATATTCAAAGATAAATTTAAAAACGGAAATAAAGAATTTAATTATGGACTCACTGTTGGAAATGTAATTCCATCTCCAGTAAACGCTAAACCAACATTATTAATTGATTCTTTATATTTTCCTAATAAACAATTTGTTGAGTTTCATTGGAAAAATGATGCAAAAAAGGGATACCCAATATCATTCTCTGTATCTAACTCAAATGACTTTTTTAAAACAGCAAATATTGATAGTTATGCAATTCCCGCTTTAAATAAAACAGCAATTGATCCCAATGGCTGGCAGAAGATAGGGAAATTCTTTACAAAAAATAGCACGACTGTGATTTATATAGGCGTTGGTATGATTGCAGGTGCAGGATTATATTGGTATGCAACGAAATAAATGCGAAAACCTTTAAATTATTGGAATAAAGAACGTTGTAATGAAGTTGCATTAAAATGTAAAACAAAGACAGAATTTAGAATAAATTATGGTGGTGCATACAAAAAAGCAAGAAAAAATGGTTGGCTTGATGAAATTTGTTCACATATAATTCCACAAGGAAACTTATTTAAAAGATTAGTTTATGTTTATGAATTCAGTGATAATTATACCTATATTGGAATAACTTGTAATTAAATGAAAAGGCATCGTGATCATTTAAATGGTATAAGTTCAGTACATGATCATATTAATGAAACTAATTTACAGCCAATTAAAAAAATTCTATCTAATGGCTATGTTGATGTTGAATTGGCTAAACAACAAGAAGAATATTGGGTTAATTTTTATAAAAATAATAATTGGAATATTTTAAATAAAAATAAAACAGGTGCATTAGGTAATAATATTTTAATTTGGACTAAAGAAAAATGTGCAAATATTGCATTGAAATGTGATAGTAGAAAAGAATTTTCGATTAAATATAGTTCCGCATATATTTCTGCACGTAAAAATAAATGGTTAAATGATATATGTTCTCATATGAAAGAAAAAAGAAAGCCAATTGGTTATTGGACGTATGATACTTGTAAGGATGCTGCTAGTCAATGTAAAAGTAGATTTGAATTTTCACATAAATATAGTCATGCCTATCTTACTTCAACAAAAAATAATTGGTTAAATGAATTTATGCCAATTCAAAAATAGTAAGTATTTATATTAAATATTTATAAATGGACAGCAAGGAAGTTAAAGATATTGTAAATAGTGAAATCAAAAATTTTGTTAATGATTCATTAGATGCCGAAATGAAAAAAATATTGCATTCATCTGGTAGTAAATCAAGACCAGAATTAATTACCACAATTAAAGATGCAATGGAAGCCGTATATAAGGTTCTTTGGATGAAACGAGATTTCTGGAAGTCAGATATTAGATAATCAAATAGTTACTATATGAGAACTAAGGAAGAAATTGCTGAATATCACAAAAATTATTATTTAAAAAATAAAGAAATTATTAGCGAAAAAGGCAAAAAATATTATGAAGATAATAAAGAAAAAATTATTAAAAAAAATTCTGAATATCATTTAAATAATAAAGAGAAAATTAGTGAAAGAAAAAAAGAATATCGATTAGATAATAAAGATGTTGTTATTAAAAAAAGTAAAGAATATAGATTAAAAAATAAAGAAAATATTAAAGAATATAAAAAAATTGACTATATAAATAACAAAGAAAATGTTCTTGAAAAGAGTAAAAAATATTATTTAAATAATAAAGAAGAAATTAAAGAATATAAAAAAAAATATTATTTAAAGAATAAGGAAAATTTTAGCGAATGGGGAAAGGAATATTATTTAAATAATAAAGAAAAAATTAAAGAATATCAGATAAATAATAGAGAAAAAACTAGAAAAAAACAAAGGGAATATCAAAAAATAAAATATCAGAATAATGATTTATATAAATTAAAAAATAGTATTGGATCATCAATTAGAAAATCATTCAAGTTAAAAGGTTTTTCTAAAACATCTAAAACTGCTCAAATATTGGGTTGTTCATTTGATGAATTAAAGATTTATCTAGAATCTAAATTTGAACCTTGGATGAATTGGCAAAATCGTGGTAATTGGAATGGTATTCCTAAAGTAATTAATACTGCATGGGACATAGATCATATAGTTCCATTATCTTCAGCAACATGTGAAGAAGAATTAATAAAATTGAATCATTATACTAATTTACAACCATTATGTTCATATACTAATAGAAACATAAAAAGAAATTTAGTTAATTTTACCAAAACAAACAGTATTTATATTGAAGAAAGTGTTTAGTCATGAAAACAAATGAAGAAAGTATCAGACCGACAAATAGTAAACCAGTTAGTGATTTATCTAAAAAATATGAAACTAATTTCAAAAAGACCATGAATCAAGTTTCTCCAAATACTAAATTAAACGAAGTTGATCAATTATTGAGCGAAGAAGAATTTTCATTAAAGAAAAAAATCTTCAGTTTACCTAAAATGGAAGCACTAGTATTTTCTGATCCAAAACTCACCCAAGTATATAATGACATGTCAGAAGAGGGTGAGGAAAAATATGGTTATCATTACAACGAAACTATAATGAATATTTTGTTCAACGACTATATACTCAACAGTCCCAAGTATTTACAGAAATACAAAATGGCTATACCCAAGGTTAAAAAAAGACGTGACAAATCAGGAATAAATCAATTAAAAAAAGCAGGAGAAATAGTAATGCATCACAAAGACCCACAATTTAAAGCAAAGCCAGCAACACCACAAACAGAGGAAATTGCTAACGAAACGACAGGAGCAGCAGGTGCTGGCGCATTTGCCCCTGCATTAGGATATGAAAAGAGAGTTGAAGAAACCACAACATCAGCATCATCAGGTGCATATGTAGGACCTGCTGCATGGGGCGGTGGTGATCTTATGAAGGGTGGTAAAAGCAAAGCCATGCGTAAACCTATTTGGCAAGGTGGCACAATAATTGGAGAAAGCAAAA
>Ga0114951_10000718_pt1 | contig 44859 bp, 36 predicted proteins | sample AM7aDNAmetaG_FD_88677 | JGI IMG/M metagenome (GOLD analysis project Ga0114951, IMG submission 88677) | Freshwater microbial communities from Finland to study Microbial Dark Matter (Phase II) - AM7a DNA metaG | ecosystem: Environmental > Aquatic > Freshwater > Lake | place: Finland: Lake Alinen...
AACGGTAGGCGGAAGTCAGCATATATCATTCAATAAAGGTGGTGATTTACAAGCCTCTGGGTCTAATGAGGTGATGAGGATTGTGTTAGATAGCGGCAACGTCGGCATCGGGACGACGAGCCCCTCTTACAAATTGGATGTGAACGGCACATTGAACGCCAGTGCCACATCTACCTTTGCGGGAAGGGTGGGTATTGGGACAACCGCGCCGAACTATGCTCTTGAGGTAAATGGGGACGCATCTCTTTCAAGTGCAATATTCAGCGTATCAAATTCGCATACCGGAAGTAATGTATCTACGTTTCAAATGTTGGCTCCCAATCTTGAGACAAACAAAAATACCTTTTTTACAATAGGTAAAGCAGCGAGTGTTAACAATTCATTCACACCATTTTTTCAGTATGTTGGGGACGGGAGTGCAAGTAATTACTTTGGTTTTACCCCATACGGAAGTGGATCATTGGGACTGTTTGTACAAGCGAGCGGCAACGTCGGCATCGGGACGCCCAGTGCCGATGTTGCGAACCGGCCTTCTGGCTTAGTCCCGTTGGTACCCTCTGTTTCAACCGATGAGGGGTCGCGGGAACCAAAGGTACAAAAGGGACATGCCGCAATAGCGGGCAACGTCGGCAGCGGGACGTGTCCCTACTGCCAATCCAAAGATTTTGTAAAGCGGGGGACGCGCCAAAAGGCGAAGGAACGGGTACAGTTGTATCTTTGCCGAAATTGCCGCCGGACCTTCACGCCGTTCGCGATAAAGGGGAAAAGCTATTCTTTGCCGGTGATCATTGACGCGATCAGCTATTACAATATCGGGTTTTCTTTTGAGCAAACAGCCAAGGTTTTAAAAGAAAAACAAGCGGTGGATATCCAGCCGACCACCGTTGCCAACTGGTATGAAGAATACAGGGGAATGTGCGCGTACGCCCGCATGCGGCCGTTCGCGGTTAAGGAATATTCTCCTTATAACGTTGTGGAAACCGCGACTTTGGCGCACCGCCAGCTGTACCGTTTTCGCTTTCATAAAGCCAAAGCGAAGCTGATTATCAAAGAATCCTACCGGCACTATCATTTAAAACCGATGGCGGAATTTTTGGCCTTGGTTCCCAGCGAATGCCCGCACCAGTATTTTCAGGAGGGCTTGCGCGCGTCCGAAGCACCGCTGTTTTTTTCAAAAAAAGAAATGATCGTAAGAAGCAAGCAAAACTACGCCACCAAAATGGCGGGATTCGCGGTTCCGGCGGCCAGCGACAACAAGCAGCGCCACGAAACCTTGCAGAAATTCATGCTGTTCAACGATTCGGTCACGGTAGCCACCGAAGTCCCGGTTTATTTGACACGCGAGGATTTGGCGCACATGCGGACGCAATTGGGATTCGAGGTATATCGTCCCGCTGCCGATATTGAAGCCGCCCTTCTGGGGCAGTCCCAAAGTGACGCGGGACCAAAGAGACATGCTCCTAAAAGCTATCAACTTCTGCAGCGGGACGACGAGTTGCCAAAACTCATCACCGGTCACGTTGACTTTATCCAAATCCGCAACGGCTCCATTCATATTTTGGACTACAAGCCCAACGCCGCGAAAGAAAAGCCTATTGAACAGCTTACTTTATACGCGCTGGCGTTATCGCGCCTCACCGGCTTGCGGCTGTTTGAATTCAAATGCGCGTGGTTCGACGAAAAAAACTATTTTGAGTTTTTCCCCTTGCACGTCGTGTATAAACGCAAAAAAGGCAACCGGAAGAAGATACGCACGAAAGAGGGAATATACAGCATAAACGAGAGAATGGATAAGGTGGAGAATATGTGTACGATTGAAGTCTAATAAATCAGAATAATTTCTAATTTTCAATTTCTAATTTCTATTAAATTACCAATGAGTGAATTTTCAAACAAAAATCAAGCGTATAATTTGGAGGAACGGACTGCGAAATTCAGCGAGAATATGTTAGCGCTTGTCCGCACGATAAAAAAAGATGATATCAATCGGAACATTATTGTCCAGCTCGTGAGAGCGGCGACTTCAATTGGCGCTAATTATTGCGAGGCGAACGCATCAAGCTCAAAAAGAGATTTTAGGAACAAAATATATATTAGAAAAAAAGAAGCGAATGAAACGAAATATTGGTTGCGGATTTTGCTGGCGTATCATCCCGAGTTAAAAGAAACAATTTTGATTCTTTGGAAGGAAGCGCATGAATTTTATCTTATTTTCCAAAAAATTACCACTACGATCGACAAGGGGTCTAAAAATTGAATAAATAGAAATTTAATAGAAATTAAAAATTGAAAATTATTTTATGAGCACAGCTTTTGTTCCCAAAAAGCCGGTTAAGAGTTTTCTCGATTTGGAAGTGTACCAGAAGGCATTGGAATGCGCGGTTTTCGTGGCGAAGTATATTGCCGTCCCGCCGCCGGCGTTGTCCGCCGTCAGGAGCGAGTCCCAAGGGGACGCGGTACCGTCGGGATCAACGGGACATGCCGCAACATCGGGCAATTTCGGCAGCGGGACGTCCAGTGCCGACGTTGAAAGCCGGCCTTCTGGCCTGGTCCCGCGGCCGCCTTTTGTCTCGAAGGATGATGGTTCGCCGGAGCCAAAGGTACAAACGGGACATGCTCCTAACGGCGGGCAACGTTGGCAGGGTGACGCCGGGATGGCCAAGGAATTGATTTTCCACCAAATGCTTCCCTGCGCCCTTGGCCTCCCGCACCTTATCGCCGCGGCGCATTCGGTGCGTTTTGGCAGCCAAAAAGATTGTTTGATTTTGCTGGAGCGGGCGATGTTGCATTGCAACAAGATGGTTGTTTATCTGGAAGAAACGCGCGATATCGCCGATACCGGCGTTCCTTTTGAAAAATTCAGCGAACTTACCAAAAAATATTTATATCTGCGCCAAAAAATGCTCAATCTCCAGCGCTCTTGGAAAAAATACATGAGCGAAAAGTAATATGCCGTATATTACCGCTTCACGGCTTTATGATTTTCTCCAATGCCCTCATCGGGTTTGGAGGGACATTTACGGGCCGCTTGAGGAGAAATCCGAAGAAACCAATCCATTCGTCCGGCTTTTGTGGGATCGGGGCGTAAACCACGAAGACGCTATTCTGGCGAAACTGGGAGATTTCTTGAATTTGGAAGAAGGGTCGATCGACGAACGGTTCGGAGAAACAATGGAAGCGATGAAAAGCAAAGAACCTTTGATTTATCAAGGGGTTTTGAAATACGATAATTTGCTGGGAATACCCGATATTCTAAAAAGATCGCCCGATGGCGTTTATATACCCATTGATATCAAATCCGGCGCCGGGTTTGACGGTATCGACGAAAAGGAAGGCGGCGCGGGGAAACCGAAAAAACATTACGCGGTTCAGCTTTGTTTGTATGGCGATATTTTGAAAAAGCTTGGTTTTGCCGATTCCATTCGCGGGGGAATAATAGATATTCGCGGCAGTGAAATCGAGTACGACCTATTGTCGCCGATGGGCGGACGAACTACGGAAACCTGGCTTGATTATTATGAAAAGACAAAAGAACAAGTTGAATCTTTGGTAAACGATCGCGAAAAAACGTTGCCCGCCGTTTGCGGCGTTTGCAAATTATGTCCCTGGCACGATTCTTGCGAAAAGTGGTGTAAAGAATCAAAAGACCTAACCACTGTTTTTTGTCTTGGGAGAAGCTTTCGCGATAAAATAAATCAGGATTTGCTTATTGGCGGCATCGATGATTTTTTGAACATTGATGTTGGCGAAACAATGAAGCTAAAGGAAGCAACGAAATTATCAGGCGACCCTTTTTTTCTTCGCGGAATCGGCGAAAGCAGTCTTCAAAAATCGATCAATCGGGCGAAAATATTATATCAAACGAAAAAACCGGTAATTTACCGGCCAATTTATTTTCCGAAAACCCGATACGAACTGTTTTTTGACATCGAAGATGACCCGACGCGGGAATTCGTTTATTTGCACGGGGTTTACGAAAGAAACGGCGCCAAAGAAAGATTCCGGGATTTTTGCGCGAAAGAATTTTCCGCAGCGGCGGAAAAAAACGCGTGGCGCGATTTTTGGGAATATGTTAAATCGTTGCCCCAAAATGATTTTTCGGTTTACTATTATTCCGCCCACGAAGAAACAACTTACAAAAGATTGCAAAAGCGCTATTCCGACGTAATCACAGCCGAGGAACTGGAAAATTTTTTTAACAATCCAAACGTAATCGATCTTTACGGAATTATCCAAAAACAGACCGATTGGCCGTCCGGAAGTTATTCTTTGAAGGCATTGGCGTCATATTCGGGTTTTCATTGGAGAGACGAAACGCCGTCGGGATCTTTGTCGATCCAATGGTTCAATGATTATTTGGAAACAAAGAATGAATCAACATTAAAGAGGATTTTGGAATACAACGAAGATGATTGCAAGGCGACAATGGCGCTAAAGGACAAGCTAGAAAAAATGAGTGGTAAGATGTTCCCAAAGTCATCCCTTTGGCGAGGATGTTATCCGGCGACTCGCAGTGACCGCGGGAAACCAAGCTCCGCAGTGGCAAGACCACTGCTAAGCCAGCAGTGGTCTTGCCACTGCTGGCTTTTTTTGGTTCTTATGCTATTATTTTTTCAAAATTATAATTAGCAGTGGCCTTGCCACTGTTTGACTATTCTTATGTCTCAAAGAAAAGAAGAATTTATAATTGGGGAAATCTATCATATAACCGTTCGCGGGGTCGATGGGCGGCCGATTTTCATGGACGGAGAGGATGATTGGCGAATGGTTTTTTCGCTCTATGAATTTAACACAACGGAATTGGTAATAATTCGCAAACAAAGAGAAAAGAGGTTGAAATACAAAGAAATGATCCGCAGTGGTCTTGCCACTGCGGAGCTTGAAAGGCGGATGAAGGAAGACAATAGGGATAAGCTGGTGGAAATTTTGGCGTTTGTTTTTATGCCCAATCATGTCCATCTGTTGTTGCGGCAAATAAAGCCAGGAGGAATCAGCCTTTTTATGCAAAAATTAGGCTCGGGTTATCCGCGGTATTTTAACAGCCGGTATGAGCGAAAAGGACATTTGTTCCAAGATAAATTCGCCTCCAGCCATATTTCCGGAAATGATTATTTAAAGACGGTATTTGTGTATATTCACACCAATCCCATCTCGCTTGTTGAACCGCGATGGAAAGAAAAAGGCGTAGAAAATCCGGAAAATGCCATCACGTTTCTTGAGGGATATCGGTGGTCTAGTTATCTTGATTATCTGGGAAAAAATAATTTTCCCGCGCTGACAGAACGAAGTTTTTTAAACGGAGTATTTAGAGATCAAAAAACAATAAAAGAATTCGTTGATTCATGGATCAGATGTAAGTCTATAACTTGCATAAATAACAGATTCAAACAGGGATAAGTTGTTAATCCAGCAGTGGCAAGACCACTGCTAAGCCAGCAGTAGTCTTGCCACTGCTGGAGTGGGGCTAAGCGCGCGGTTTTGGCTATTGAAAAAGGGGCGGGGGGCAGCTATATTATTCATATGGCGTGTTGTGTGTTTTATTCCGGCCTCTGTCCGGGTGGTTTGGTATGAATTTTATTTTAAATCATTTTAAAAAACTGGATTGGGTTTTGATTTTTTCGGCTCTTGGTTTGGTTTTGATGGGATTTTTGTCGGTTTACAGCAGTTCCCTTCATTCCGGGAATTTCACCAATTTGGAAAAGAACATCGCCTTTTTCGCGGTTGGTTTTTTTCTGATGTTTCTTTTCAGCTTTTTCGACTGGCGGATATTCCGGGAGAATCCTTACTTGATTTTGATCCTCTATTTTTTTTCCATAGCGTTGTTGTTTGGCTTGTATTTTTTCGCGCCCGCGACCCGCGGCGTCAGGACCTGGTATAAACTTGGTCCGTTTTCCATCGATCCGATCGAAATAACGAAAATTTCACTCCTTATTCTGCTGGCAAAGTATTTTTCGTCCCGCCATGTCGAAATGTACCGGATCAAACATGTTTTTCTTTCAGGGGTATACGTTCTCATTCCGGTTGCTTTGATCTTTTTCCAGCCCAATCTTGGTTCCTGTCTGGTGATCCTTTCTCTCTGGCTCGGGATATTGGTGATCTCGGGTATTAAATTGCGGCATTTTTTGTTTTTGATGCTGGCTTTTATGATGGTTTTCGCTTCCGGATGGATTTTCTTTTTGAAGGATTACCAGAAAGCCCGGATAATGAGCTTTTTTATTCCCTATGACCCTTTGGGCATTTCCTGGAGCCAGAACCAGTCCAAGATCGCGGCTGGCATCGGCGGACTTTTCGGCAAGGGGATAGGCAACGGTTCCCAGACCCAGTACGGTTTTTTATCCGAACCTCAGACCGATTTTATTTTCGCGGCGGTCGCCGAGGAAATGGGGATCGCCGGCATAGCGGTATTGTTGATGCTTTTTTTGCTGGTAATTTGGAGGATAACCAAGATAGCCCAAGGCGCTCACGATAATTTTTCCAAACTATTCGTTCTTGGATTCGCTGTTTTGCTGGTTGCCCAGATAATAATCCATATCGGGATGAATATCGGGTTTTTACCGATCATCGGGCTGCCTCTGCCTTTCTTGAGCTATGGCGGATCGAACATGATAGCGACTTTCATGATCATCGGGATCCTGCAAAGCATCATGGTCAATCCCCATTCCGAATTGTTTTAAGAGGGGAGTAAAATCCCCTGGTTTTTCCACAGTTTTTAGGTTTGCATTCGAAATTTTTATTGTCTATAATTATTAGACCTACTGCTTAAATATTTCCTACTGCAATTTTCATATTCCGGCTACGCCAAATTCATCACTCGTCGACATACTTAGTTTAAGTATGTCTCCTCGTTCTTCATTCGGCTCGCTCGAAATATGAAACTTTCGCTACGGAAATATTTAAGCAGTAGGTCTAATAATAAAAGTCAAAAAAAGAAATATGTCCATATTAAAAGCGATCTCCAGGGGAAGTATTTATTTGCTGGTTTTTTTAACTCCATTGTTTTTTTCCCCGCTTACCCAAAATGTCCTTGATTTTCAGAAGCAGACGTTGTTCTTGGTAATCGCTTTATTGGGCCTGATGGGTTGGGCAAGCGACGCGCTGATCTCCAAAAAACTGGTTTTTAATTTTAACCTTGCCAGCGTGGCAGTGGTGGCGGTAATGCTGGCTACGCTTATTTCCAGCCTTTTCTCGCTTTACAGCTATGGCAGTCTATGGGGTTTGCCGCTGGATATCTCATCCAGTTTTCTGACCGTAACGGGGTTTGTGCTGTTTTATTTTCTGGTCATAAATCTTTTTTCCAAAGATGAGCTTGGTAAGTTGCTATTTACGCTCGTCGCGTCGTCTTTTGTAGCCGCGCTTTACGGGATTTTACAACTTTGCGGCCTGTTTTTGATCCCCTTTGACTTTGCCAAAGTGAATTCTTTCAATACGGTGGGGTCGGTCAACGGGTTGGGTCTGTTCCTGTCCGTTGTCTTGGTCGCGGTTTTTTCCCTGGTTTTTTCGGAAAAAGACAAGAAAAAAATGGGTCTTTTCGCCCTTTTTGGCGCCGTATTGTTCCTTTACCTGATCTTGATAAACTTTTTGGCGGCGTGGATCGTGTTGGTTATCGGATCGCTGGTCATTTTTATCCAAAGTTTTGTCGACCGGGATTCGTTTTTCCGCGGAAAGACTGTCGCGATCGCTTCGTTTTGCTTGCTGTTTTTGTCGCTGATCTTCGTCGCCGTTGACATTTTCGCGGGTGATTTCGTCGGCGATATCTATAAAAGTCTTCCCCAGACACCGGTGGAGATCTCGCTGACCAACAAGACTTCCTGGGACGTTACTGTCTCGACATTAAAATCTTCGGCAAAGAATTTGATCCTTGGCTCCGGTCCCGGAACCTTTGTTTACGACTATTCCAGATACAAGCCCGAGGTGATCAACCAGACGAATTTCTGGAGCGTTAGGTTTGGAACAGCTTCGGACGAGATATTGGGAAGATTGGCTACGGTCGGGATTCTGGGTATCCTTTTTTTGGCCGCGCTCATCGGTTTTATAGCCGTTAAAGGCTTTAAAATGCTGAACGAGGATCGGGAGGACAAGGAATTGGTTATCACTTGCTATGCTTCATGGCTGGCCATTGTGGCGGCATTGTTTTTCTATCCGTTCAATTTTGCCCTTACCTTCCTTTTCTGGCTGCTTTCCGCTTTAATCATCGGATTTGATGAAGAAAAAAAGAGGGTGATCGAATTTTCGCTTGGTTCCAAGGCCGCTTACGCCGCGCCGTTATTGCTGGTCGTTGTGCTGGCCTTACAACTTGGGATTATTGTCTGGGTGGGAAAACGTTATTTCGCCGAAGTAAAATATTTGCAGGCCATGCAAGCTTTGCGAAAGCCGGATTACCAAGGTGCCGTAAATGATCTTAGCCTGGCGATTAATAGCACGGGATCCGCTCAAGATAATTATTTGAGGGATCTTTCCCAGGTTTATCTTGCTTGGGTGAGCGATGAAATAGCTAAGAGCACCGATCAGAAGAAAACATTGGAAACGATTGCCCCGCTTATGGGCCAAGCGGTTGAAATAGCCAAGGTCAATACGGATTCGGTGAATGGGAATGACGCCAACAATTGGGCGGTAAGGGGTTATATTTACCGCGAGCTTATCGGAGCGGTGAAAGATGCCGATTCCTGGGCGGTAACGAGTTACAAGAGGGCTATCGATCTGGAGCCGGCCAGTTCGTATTTTTACGTGGAACTGGCCCAGGTTTACATATTAAAAGAAGATTTAGGCGCGGCAACAGAGAGTCTTTTGAAAGCGATAGAGCTGAATCCTAATTATTCCAATGCCCGTTATTACCTTGGCTTGATATACGACAAACAAAACAAAAAAGACGAGGCGATCGCGCAATTCGAAACTTTGACCCGGCTCAATCCCGATAACAAAGATATCGCAACCATTCTGGAAAATCTGAAAGCGGGAAAACCGGCATTCGGGGAACAGGCTCAAGCTCCGGCGCCGGATTTGAACGCTCCAACCGGTTCAAATGTCAGTACTTCTGTTCCCGCGGAGAACCCGGCTATATTGCTACCTAAAAATGGAGAGCCGGCGAACAATGTACCGGTCAAATAACCTAGCGTTATCCTTGGCTGAAACCCTGCCCGAAAAGGCGGGGTTTCAGCTTTAGCGGGCGAAGGGCGCGCGCGGTTTAAGGAATAAGGCAAGGACGCCTTTTTTGGCCGGATACGCGGCAAAAACAAATCCGATATTGACAAATTATAAAAGTTTTGATAAAATTAATATTTGTTAAGGTAATAACCATTAATCCTTGATTTCCTTCCTGTTTTCATAACAAAATACCAATAAAAAAACCCAAATATAAAAAAGGGTTTTTTTGGGTTTTATTCCGGATTTTGGTTATCGAGAGGCGGTATTCGCCAAAAGAAACAAACTTTTTTTAAAACTTCCTTCGCCGAAGGAAGCCAAGGGCTTGCTCCTAATGCTATCCATCGGCCGATGGACGGCGGGCCTTCAAGGCCGGGAATTTTCAATTATATTATCAAGAGGCAGTCTTAAAATACGGGTTTTCCGGCAAGGTTGGACTATTGCCAGAAAATGCGTTTTTGGAAGGCCTTTATAAATCCATGGCGCTTAAAATAAAGAATTTTACGAAAGCCAAAGTCTCCCTTTCCCTGCCTTATTTGCTGGTTTTGCAGAAGGAAAGCTGGGATGTTTTCTGGAAAAACGATCTAAAGGAGCTTTTTACGGAGATCTCTCCGATCCGCGACTATACGAGCAAGGAGTTGGAGCTTTGGATTTTAGATTATAAAGTTGATAAGCCCAAATACAAAAACGATCTTGAGGCGAGGATCAATAACGATTCTTACGAAGTGCCGATCAGGATCAAAACCAAACTAGTTAATCTGAAAACCAAAGACGCCAAAATCCAAGAGATCTTTTTGTGCGATTTTCCCTTAATGACCGAACGGGGAACTTTTATCGTTAACGGTGTTGAAAGGGTTTGTATTTCGCAGCTCATCCGCTCCGCCGGCGTGTTCTTCTCATCCGACGTTATCGGCGGCAAGAACCACTTCGGGACCAAGATCATCCCGAACCGGGGATCCTGGCTGGAATTCGAAACCACCCATACCGGTTTTATCGGCGTAAAAATCGACCGCAAGCGGCGCGTGCCTGCCACGACTTTGTTGCGGGCTTTTGGCATAGATAACGACCAGGCGATCAAAGAAATTTTTCAGGATGTGAATAACGGACCCGTTGATTTTATCGAAGAAACCTTGAAAAAGGATCCGACGCATAACCAGGCGGAGGCGCTGGTCGAAATTTACCAAAGACTCAGACCCGGCGATCTGGCTTCCGCCGATACGGCCAAGGAACTGATCGAGAATATGTTTTTTAACTTCGAACGCTACGATCTGTCCAAGGTGGGAAGATGGAAGATGTGGAAGAGGCTGCCGGATCTGAAGACAAAGAAAAAAGGAAAAGAGGAGGGTGATATCGTGGGGTTGCCCGATCGCGTTTTGAGCATCGATGATATTGTTTCGGTGATCAGGGAGATCATCCGGCTGAACAATGATCCGAATGGCCGGCCCGACGAGATCGATCATCTTGGCAACCGCCGCGTGAGGACTTTAAACGAGTTGCTCGTAAACCGCCTGAGAATAGGTTTTATGCGCATGGAAAGGATCGTTAAAGACCGGATGTCGACACTGGATGTTTTCAATCTGTCTCCGATGCAATTGGTCAATCCAAGGCCGGTGATGGCGGTAGTAAAAGAGTTCTTCTCTTCTTCCCAGCTTTCGCAATTCATGGACAACGAGAATCCGCTCTCGGAGCTCGAACATAAAAGAAGGCTGGCGGCTACCGGTCCGGGAGGTTTGACCCGCGAGAGGGCTGGCTTTGAAGTCCGCGACGTACAGCCTTCCCATTATGGCCGCATTTGCCCGATCCAAACACCTGAAGGTCCCAACGTCGGCTTGGTCGGATATCTGGCGTCTTTTACCAAGATCAATTCCTTTGGTTTCCTAGAAACCCCATATTTCAAAGTGGATAAAGGGGGACATGTTTCCGACGATCTGCAATATTTGACCGCCGACGAAGAAGAAAAACACAATATCGCGACCGCGGTCGTTCCTATCGACGAAAATAACAACATCATACCCAAAAAATTGGAAGCCAGGATTAAAGGAGAGCCTGGTATTTGTCCCAAAGAAGATATTGATTATATCGATGTTTCCCCCCAGCAAATTCTTTCGGTCGGTACTTCATTAATACCGTTTTTGCAGAATGATGACGCTAATCGCGCTCTGATGGGTTCCAATATGCAACGTCAGTCGACGCCGGTCATCAAACCCCAGGTTCCGCTGGTCATGACCGGTTCCGAAGAAAAAATAGCCCATGATTCCGGCCATATTCTTTTGGCCGAGGAAAATGGCGTTATTTCGTCCGTTGACGGTACCCGGATAGGATTGAAGTACGATGGCGAAAAAGAGGAAAAAAGTTACGACCTAAGAACCTTTATCCGGACCAACCAATATACTTGTTTCCACCAATGCCCGATCGTAAAACTGGGCCAGAAGGTGAAGAAAGGCCAGGCGCTGTGTGATGGCGGATCGATCGTTGACGGTCATTTGGCCCTGGGACAAAACATTCTTTGCGCTTTTGTTTCCTGGCGGGGCGGTAATTTTGAGGACGCGATCCTGATCTCGGAACGCTTGGTCGGGGATGACCGGTTTTCCTCGATCCATATGGAGAATTTCGTCTGCGACGTCCGGGAAACCAAACTCGGACCCGAAGTCACTACTTTCGATATTCCGAATGTTTCCGAAGAAAAACTTAAGGACCTTGATGAGGAAGGCGTGATCCGGATCGGTGCCGAAGTTAAACCTAACGATATCCTGGTGGGAAAGATCTCACCCAAGGGCGAGCAGGAACTTACGGCCGAAGAGCGTCTTTTACGCTCGATTTTCGGAGAGAAGGCCAAGGATGTCAAAGATACTTCGCTTTTGATGGAACATGGCAAACGCGGACGCGTGGTCGGCGTTAAGGTATTTTCGCGCGAACAGGGCCATAAGCTTGATCCGGGCGTGATCAAACGCATCGAGATCGAGATCGCGGAACTGCGGAAAGTCCAGGCTGGGGATAAGCTGGCCGGGCGCCACGGAAACAAAGGCGTGATCTCCAAAGTTCTGGCCGTTGAAGAAATGCCGTTTTTGGCCGATGGAACGCCGGTTGATATCGTTTTGAACCCGATGAGCGTGGCTTCCCGTATGAACCTGGGACAGATCCTGGAAACCCATCTTGGCTATGCGGCCCATGAACTTGGTTATCACGCTCAAACGCCTTCTCTTTCGGGCGCAACCGAAAAAGACATCAAGGAAGAGCTGAAAAAAGCTGGCCTTCCCGAAGATGGAAAAGTGGTGCTTTATGACGGAAGGACGGGTCTTGCTTTTCCCGATAAGATCACGGTGGGCTATATTTATATGATGAAGCTGATCCATATGGTGGAAGACAAGATTCATACCCGGAGCATCGGGCCCTATTCTTTGATCACCCAGCAGCCGTTGGGAGGAAAAGCCCAATTTGGCGGCCAGCGGTTTGGAGAAATGGAAGTTTGGGCTTTGGAAGGATATGGAGCGGCTTATACTTTGCAGGAAATGCTTACGATCAAATCGGATGACATCGTCGGAAGAGCTACCACTTATGAAACGATCCTCCGGGGAGAACAGATTAAAAACCCGAACATTCCCGCATCATTCAATCTCTTGGTGAGCGAGTTAAAGTCGTTGGGATTGAACGTCGAGGTAAGAGAAAAACCGGCCGAATAAATTAAACAAACTTAGTCCACTAAGTGAATCAAGTTTACTAAGTTAAAAAGCATTTTTGCTTGATTAACTTAATTAGCTTACTAGCTTGATTAACTTTTTAAAAAACTATGCGAGTAGAAGATTTACAATCAATAAGGATCAAACTGGCGTCGCCCGACGACGTTTTGGCTTGGTCCCACGGCGAAGTAACCAAGCCCGAAACCATCAATTACCGCACGCAAAGGGCGGAAAAGGACGGTCTTTTCTGCGAGCGTATTTTCGGACCGGAGAAGGATTATGAGTGCTACTGCGGAAAATACAAACGGGTTCGCTATAAGGGGATTATTTGCGACCGTTGCGGGGTTGAGGTCACGAAGAGTTCGGTCCGTCGCGATCGGATGGGTCATATCAAGCTTGCTTGTCCGGTTTCGCATATCTGGTTTTTAAGGGGCGTCCCATCCCGCATGGGACAGGTAGTGGACCTTCCGATGCAGCAACTCGAAAAAGTCATTTATTTCGCGTCATACGTCATAACGACCGTTGACGATGAGGAAAAAAAGAGGATAGCCGAAGAGATCGAGGCGGAATTCCAGGAAAAGACCAGAACCCAGAAAAAATTCTTCGATAAAGACGATAAGGCCGGCCAAAAGGAACTGGGCAAAGATTTGGAAGAGTTGAAAGGCGCCCGCGACCGGGCCAAGCAGGAGCTTAACAGTATCCAGTTATTAAAGATAATTTCGGAAGCCGAATATCGGAATTTAGCCCTGAAATACGGCCAATGTTTTTCGGCCGGCACCGGAGCGGAGACGGTTCGCAAGATCTTTGAAAAGATCGACATTAAAACTCAAATCGAAACCTTGAACGGTAAACTCCAGGATGCTACTCCCGAAGAGAAGAGAAAGATTTTCATCCGTTTGAAACTTTACCAGGGGATGCAACAAGCCGGGATCAGGCCCGAATGGATGTTATTGACGGCGTTGCCGGTTTTGCCGTCCGATTTGCGGCCTATCGTCCAACTGGACGGAGGACGTTACGCGTCGAGCGATTTGAACGATCTTTACCGCCGGGTGATCAACCGGAACAACCGTTTGAAGTATTTGATCGAGATCGGCGCTCCCGAAGTGATCGTTCGCAACGAGAAAAGGATGTTGCAGGAAGCAGTCGATTCTCTTATTGACAATGGCATGAGAAAGGGCACGACCACCCAGGCGACCACCGGGGGCCGCCGCCTGCTTAAATCCCTGGCTGATATGCTGAAGGGAAAACAAGGGCGTTTCAGGCAGAATTTACTGGGCAAGCGTGTTGATTATTCGGGACGTTCCGTGATTGTGGTCGGGCCGGAGCTTAAACTTGACGAGGTTGGCATTCCCAAGAAAATGGCGCTTGAGCTTTTTAAACCTTTTGTGATCAGGCGGATTCTTGAAAAAGAAATGGCTTTCAATGTGAGGGGCGCTTCGCGCTTGATCGAGACCGAGACCGATGAGATTTGGGCGATTCTCGAAGAAGTGGTGAAGAACAAACTGGTTCTGATCAATCGCGCCCCGACGCTTCATCGCTTGAGCATCCAGGCTTTCCACCCGATCTTGATCGAAGGCGAGGCCATCCAAGTCCACCCCATGGTTTGTAAGGCCTTTAACGCCGATTTTGACGGCGACCAGATGGCAGTGCATTTGCCTTTGTCGGATCTTGCCCAGAAAGAGGCTAGGGAGCGCATGCTTTCCACTTTAAATCTTTTGAAACCGGCCAAGGGAACCCCGGTAGTCACCGTTTACCAAGATATGGTGCTTGGCTGTTATTGGATGACCAAAATGATGGAAGGAACCAAGGGAGAGGGAAGTATCTTTGCCAATGCTAATGAAGCGATTTTGGTTCACGGCTTTGGGGAAGTTGACTTGCGCGCGAAAATAAAAGTCATGAATCCCAAGCCTTCAACCCAGGGTATGATCGAAACGACCGTTGGCCGGATTATATTCAACCAGGTTTTACCCGATGATTTTGCGTTCCAGAACCAATTGATCAAGGTACGCGACCTTGAACGTATCGCCGAAGACATCATCAGAAACTACGACGTCAAAACAACGCAAGAAACGCTCGACCGCATTAAAGAACTTGGTTTTGAGTATTCAACGCTTTCGGGCATTTCCTGGGGAATGGACGATTTACATGTCCCGGTCGAGAAGCCTGGCATCATCAAAGAAGCCGAAAAGGAAGTCGAAAAAACAGAAGACTATTTCCGTAAAGGGCTTTTGTCGAAAGAAGAGAAGAAGAACAAGATTATCGAGATCTGGTCGCGAGCCAAAACGACCATCGAAAATCTTGTGCCCAAGACCTTATCGGCCGACGGTTCGGTTTTTCAAATGATCGATGCGGGCGCGCGCGGTTCCTGGTCCCAGCCGGTCCAGATGGCGGGTATGAAAGGCTTGGTGGTGGATCCGTCCGGAGATATTATCGAATTACCCGTAAAAAATTCTTATAAAGAAGGCTTGGACGTTTTGGAATACTTTAATTCGACTCATGGCGCGCGAAAAGGCACGGTGGATACGGCTTTAAGGACTTCGACCGCCGGTTATTTGACGCGGAGACTTGTTGATGTCGCCCATGAAGTGATTGTTTCGGAAGTCGATTGCGGGGATGACGAAGGGATCGAAGCTTTTTTCAGAGAGAGCGAAGAGATCGGTCAGAATTTCCTGTATAAGATCGCGGGACGCGTTTCGCTTGATACCATAAAAAGCGAGAAGACCAAAGAAACCATTATTAAAAAAGGTGAATTGATCGACTGGGTCATCGGAAGAAGACTGATTGAGGAAGGTGTTGTGAGCGTAAAGATCAGGTCGCCCTTAAACTGCCGATGTATAAAAGGGGTTTGCCAGAAATGTTATGGTTGGGACCTTGGTAACAACAAACTGGTTCGCATGGGAGAAGCAGTGGGTATTATTGCCGCCCAGTCCATCGGGGAGCCGGGAACCCAGCTTACGATGAGAACTTTCCATACGGGCGGCGTAGCGGGTGGCGGCGATATCACTTCGGGTTTGCCGCGGGTGGAAGAGATTTTCGAGGCGAGAATGCCGGCGGGCAGGGCCGAGATGGCTCCAGCCGATGGTACGATCGAAGAGATCACGCCTGAACGCGTGATCAAGGTCAAGATAAAAACCAAGGACGCGGATAAGAACAAAACGGCTCAGATCGTCGAATTCGAGGTCCCATTGAACTCCGCGATCTTGGTGAAGAAGAATGATCAGGTAAAGAAAGGCCAATCGTTATGGGAAGGCAGTTTGGAATTGAAGGAATTATACAAATTGGCTGGAAAGGATGCGGCACAGTGTTATATACTAAAGGAGGTGCAGAGAATCTATAATTCCCAAGGTGCTACGATTCATGATAAGCACGTGGAAGTGATCATCCGCCAGATGTTTTCGCGCGTCAAAGTCAATGATCCGGGAGACAGCCTTTTTATACCCAAGGAAGTGGTGGAGAAAAAGAAAGCCATGATCGAAAACGAGAAATTGGCGAAAGAAAAGAAAAAATTAGTTGATTTTTCGCCCGTTTTGCTCGGCGTTTCGAAAGTTGCGCTTACCACGAGCTCTTGGTTGTCGTCGGCTTCTTTCCAGGAAACATCGAGGGTTTTGATCAAAGCCAGCTTGGAGCGGCAGGAGGACACGCTTGAAGGATTGAAGGAAAATGTGATCATCGGTAAATTGGTGCCGGCGGGAACCGGGTTCAAAATCGATTCCAAGGAAACTTTCGCGGAAGATTCCAAAAAAGGGTCAACACCCAAAGATCTAAAGGCATCCGATGAAAAAGAACAAAAAGAACAATAAAAATCAATCGTCAAAAAAATCAGATCCTAATTTCTCAAGCCTTGAGGAAAACGTTAAAAAATGGGGCGCGGGCATTATCATGCTGGTTTTGGCCTTTGTACTGACTCTCGGATTTTTTGACATGGCGGGCGTTGCGGGGAGGGCGCTTGTCGCTTTGATCGCCTATTTAGCAGGCAGCGCGGCTTTCGCGTTGCCTGTTATTTTATTGCTTGGGGGGGTCATCTTTTTTACCGCTCACCAAGAGAGAATCTCCGGTCAGCTTACGCTAGCCATGTTCATTTTGGTGCTCGGGATCTGCGGCATCCTCGCTGCTCTGAATCTTGAGAGTCTTGGCGGGGGGAAGCTTGGATATTTTATGGCCTTACCGCTTTTCAAGCTGTTCGGCTTTTGGGTGACGTTCATTATCTTTTCCGGTTTTATCGCGCTTTCATCTTTGATGTTTTGGTGGCTTCTTGGCAAGCCGATGCCGGATTTCAAGGCTTTAGACCTTGGGAAAGAAAAGGCATCGGCGTTGGTTCAAAAGAAGCCTTCGCTGATCAGAACCTTGATCACTGCTCCGGAAATGAAGATGAAGAGTATTTCCATTCAAAACGGACAGGGAAGCAAGGATGTCAAAAAATCTCAAAAAGAGATCTTGGGAGCGAAAAAAACAAGTCCCGGTCTTCGGCAGGAAATAAAATACGTGGCTCCGTCCATCGATCTTTTGGATACGATAAAGGGCGTGCCTTTGGCTGGTGATTTACGGCAGAATGCCCAAATCATTAAAAAAATGCTTGGTGATTTTGGTATTCCGGTGAATATGTACGATGCTAATGTCGGTCCGGCGGTCACTCAATACACTTTAAAGCCCGACGACGGGATCAAGCTGTCGAAAATCACCGCCCTTTCCAATGACCTGGCTCTGGCTCTGGCCAGCCAATCGATCAGAATCGAAGCTCCTATTCCCGGGAAGGCCTTGGTTGGCGTGGAAGTCCCGAATAAGGAACGGGCAGGAATCGGTCTGCGGGAGCTGTTATCTTCGCAAGAGTTTATCCAGTCGCAAGCTAATTTGCCAGTTTGCCTGGGCAAGGATGTTATCGGCAATCCGATCCTGGCGGATCTGGCCAGGATGCCTCATTTGATGGTTGCGGGCGCCACGGGTACCGGCAAAACGATTTTTCTTAACAGCTTGCTTACAACTTTACTTTTTAAGAATCCTCCGGAGCTTTTGAGGCTTATTCTTGTCGATCCAAAAAGGGTTGAAATGAGGGATTACAATGATTTGCCCCATTTGCTTTGTCCGGTTATCTTTGACGTTCATAAAACAGTCGCCGCGCTCAAATGGGCTATCTCGGAAATGGAGCGGCGCTTCGATCTCATCGGTTCCAAGGGGTCGCGGAACATCGGGAGTTATAACGAAAAGGCCTTAAAGGATGGTTTCGAGCCAATGCCTTTCATCGTGTTTGTTATCGATGAGCTGGCTGATCTGATGGCTTCGAAAGGTAAAGAGGTGGAAGCCGGTATCATCAGGCTGGCCCAGATGGCCAGGGCAGTGGGAATTCATTTGGTGGTGGCGACCCAGCGTCCTTCAGTGGAAGTTATCACCGGCCTGATCAAAGCCAATATAACTTGCCGCGTAGCTTTCCAGGTTGCTTCACAAATCGATTCCAGGACCATCCTTGACGTGTCCGGCGCGGAAAAACTGCTGGGTGCCGGCGATATGTTGTTTACTTCCTCGGAATATCCCAGGCCGAAACGCGTCCAGGGTCCTTATATCTCCGAAAAAGAAATGAAACGTGTGTTGGAATGGATCAAGGAAAAGAACGTAATGCCGGAATTCAGGATCGAAGAAGGCGTATTGGAAAGCATGGCGATCGGTAATGGTAATGGAAACAGCGATTATGTCGGTACTCCGGGGATGTTTGGCGCCAATGACGGATCCGAAGATATGGGCGACGACCCGCTTTATGAACAGGCAAAAAAAATAGTATTGGAATCCCGCCAGGCATCGGCTTCTTTTTTGCAGAGGCGTTTGCGGATTGGCTATGCCCGCGCCGCGCGGATCATTGACATTATGGAAGACAAGGGCATGGTTGGGCCAAAAGATGGCGCTCGGCCCCGGGAGATTCTTATTTCCGCGATCGGTGAAGGGAATAGCGATAGCGGAACCGATGACGGCTGGCAGAAAGTTTAAATATTTTTTGCTTGTATTCTGGCGGGGAATAAAATATATTGCATTTACACAAGGCGGTCTTTTTTGCTACATTTAATCTGCGGGGCACCATAGGTGCTGGCACGCCTACAAAAAATATGGCTAAAAAAACAAAAAACGCCCCAGAAGTCAAAGAAAAAAAGAATCTTCTGGCGGCTATTGAAGAGATCAAGCAAAAATTCGGAGAAGGGGCGATCATGAGGCTTAACGAAGTGAAGGCTGTTGACGTGGATGTGATACCGACGGGGTGTATTTCCCTCGACATAGCTTTGGGTGTGGGCGGGGTTCCGCGGGGCCGCGTTATTGAGATCTATGGGGGCGAATCGACCGGGAAGACCACTTTATCCCTTCATATCCTGGCGGAAGCCCAGCGGAAAGGAGGGGTAGGCGCGTTTGTCGACGCCGAGCATGCCTTGGATCCCGAATACGCGAAAAGGATCGGGGTCAATGTCGACGAGCTTTTGATATCCCAGCCGGATTCCGGGGAACAGGCTTTGCAGATCGTCGAAACCTTGATGAAATCGGAGCAGGTTGATGTGATTGTTGTCGATTCGGTGGCGGCTTTGACTCCCCAGGCCGAGATCAACGGCGAAGTGGGGGATCCGCATATCGCTCTTCAAGCCCGCCTGATGTCTTCGGCCTTAAGAAAATTTTCGGCTATCGCTGCCAAGACCAATACGATCATTATTTTTTTGAATCAGACAAGAATGAAGATTGGCGTGATGTGGGGAAATCCGGAAACCACGCCCGGGGGCATGGCGCTGAAGTTCTATTCTTCGGTGAGGATCGAGTTGAGAAGAGTGGGGCAGCTAAAACATGGCGAAGAGATCATCGGCAACCGGGTTAAAGCCAAGATCGTAAAGAACAAGGTTGCTGCGCCTTTCAAGGTTGTGGAGTACGATATTTATTACAATGAAGGAATTTCAAGGTTTTCCGATATTATCAATACGGGCATCAGTTTGGAAGTGATCAAAAAATCCGGAAGCTGGCTGGAATTCAACGGTGAAAAACTTGGCCAAGGCATGGAAGCCAGCAAAAAACTTTTGAAAGAGAATTCGGAACTTTTGGAAAGGATCAAGGTTGCTTTGAAGGAAAAGATGGATTCGACGTTTGTCGACGTCAACGCAGCTTAAGAAATCATTTTTCTTAAAAAAACGACCCCGCATTCAGCGGGGTGTTTTTTTCGAGAAAATATTTCTTAAGGAAGCAAGGAAAGCTGGCGGGCGCGCTTTATCGCTTCAGACAACCTTCGTTGATGGCTGGAGCAGACACCGGTCTTTTTTTTGGGCTTGATTTTTCCCATGCCCGACATGAATCGGTGCAAAAGGTCGGTTTCTTTGAAATTGATCTCTTTTAAGTTTCTTTGACAAAAATAACAAGCCATAATGATTAGTAGGTTAGTAAATGAGTTGATAGGTCGATGGAAATTCGGTGTTTCTAGAACGGTATATTTTTTATGTCGATCTCGTCGTTTTCTTCAATAATCGGGATTTCCGGTTCCGCTTGGTTTTGTCCGGCCGGGAGTTGTTCTTTGCGGCTGGGTTCCCCCATCTGCGTCGTGGCGGATTTGGGGCCGAGCTGAAGCATTTCGGCAATGATCTCGGTGCGATAGCGCTTGGTTTGCGTCGTAGCGTCCTGCCAGTTCCTGGTTTGAAGCCTCCCTTCAATCATGGCCAGAGATCCGGTCTTTAGGTACTGCGAAGCGATTTCCGCTATTTTTGCGAACGCCACGATGTTGTGGAATTCTGTTTTTTGTTGTTTTTGTCCGGACTTATCCGTATAAAAACGGTCGGTTGCCAGTCCAAACGACGCCACTTGTTGCCCGGACGGGAGTACTTTTACTTCCGGGTTCCGGGTTAGTCTTCCGACTAAAATTACTTTATTGAAATTCATTTTAGTTAGGAATTAATATTTACGATTAAGGGATGCTTCCGTTGGCTACTGAAGGATCTCATCAAGCTTTTCCGCGATTTCGTTCAGTTCGGCCTTCGGCCTTTCTTTCTTAACGGTTGTTTTTTTTGTCTCTTCCGCGATTTCTGAAGCGGGCGCGGGAGCCGTTTCGACGACGCGTTTTCGGCGCAAAGGCGTTCTGGGAGTGAAAGGAGCGTAAACAATCGTAAGGGAGCGCAATATGCGAGCCTCTTCTTTAAGCCCATTCGTGAAGTTTTCCAGGTCCTTTGGTTCCAAGCCGAAAATTACCGTATTAACGTAAGCTATCTCCCTTTTTTTAATGGGATAAGCCAACCTTTTTTTATAAGGTTTTTGAAATTCGGTCACTGTTCCGTTCGTGGCTTTGATCGCGGCTGCGAGCTTGTCTTGCAGGCTTTTGACCTCTTCTTCGGCCAAGTCCTGCGCGGTCAAATAGGTTAGTTCGTATTGTTTCATATTTTTTTCTTCGACATCTTTTTACGGGCCCCGTTTACGAGGGATGACAAAGTAGCATTATTGTATCAAAAATTGATTAAAAGTCAATCGAAAGCCCAAAAAGAAAACCTCTGGTTAAGAGGCTATTTGTGCTTTCGGGAATGCTTTTCCATCCGGCAGCACAGACAAAACATGTCATAATGTCCGCCGCGGCGGTGATAGATGATGATGCGTTCGTCGGCCGCATCCTTTTTAGGGACATACTGTTGGCTGTCCGGGCTTGTAGATAACGACTTGGCCGAGGCAAATATTGAATACCGGTTTTCCATGCTCTTAATAATAAAAGCATGAAGGGTTGTTCAGGGATATCATTTCCTTAATGAATTATCCTGAACATGTTTTCCCCCAGTAATCCAACTTTATCGAATTTGACTCGATCGCCTACACTTAAGGCCATGTTTTCAGGTATAGAGATCTTGCAGTTGCCCATACCTTGTTTGCTATCGGGAACAATCCATGCATAGCTTTTGTCTTTACATATCGCCTCAACAACGCCTGATCGCCTGATCGGCAGTTGTAGTTTCCAGTAAATGACTACTGGGACCAATATGACGACCATAGCTAATATAACTATGCAAATCGATCTAACAAGGATTATCCCTACGATAACGGCAAGAAACGGCCCGCCTATAATGAACGCAAATGCGGAAGATATAAGCAGGCACGCTAACAACGCAATCAACGGGGATATTACAATTTCAATCTTTATCTAAACTCCTCCAAGTTGTCGATCTTGGGTTGCTACTGTAGCCGACTATATTGTGGAACATAAATGAGTAAATGTCAATAAATTGTTCAATAATGTTGTTCGTTGTGATATAATTTACCTAAATTTAAAAATAAAAGAGTATGATCAAAGATAATATCTACCGCGCTTACGACATAAGGGGTATTTATCCCGTCGATCTCAATGAAATTGCCGTTTATTACACAACAAAGGCTTTCTGCGAGTTGCATCCCCATATGAACAAAGTGGTGCTGGCACGCGATCCAAGGCCGAGTTCGCCCGCCCTGGCCGAGGCGGCCACCAAGGCTTTTTTGGAGGCCGGCAAGGAGGTGATTGACCTTGGTATCGCACCCGACCCTTTATGGTATTTTTCCATATTCCATTATAACTACGACGGGGGATTGATGATCTCGGGGTCCCATAATCCCTCCCACCATAACGGACTCACTTACCACGCGCGAAAGGCCGCGGGCGTTCCCAGTGAAGAATTAATGGGCGAAGCTTTGCAGGATTTAAGAAAGCTTGCGCAGAAACTCGACGCCGAAAAAGCGACAGGGACTCCTTCGGGAAAGGTAATAGAAAACGACCCGTCGGAGGAGTATATCGATTATATAGTGTCGCGCGTAAAAATCTCCCGACCGTTAAAGATCGTTTTGGATACCGGGAACGGCGCTTGCGGTTATTTGCCGGAGCGTTTGTTCAAAAGGCTGGGCTGTGAAGTTTTGACCTTATACGGGGAGTTTGACGGCACCTTCCCAAACCATTTGCCCGATCCTTATAACGAAGCTAATCGCGTGGATCTCGAAAAGAAAGTTCTGGAAATAGGAGCCGATATGGGTTTTATTTACGATACCGATGGAGACCGGGTGGCGATCATCGATAACCGCGGAAGGTCGGTAAACGGCGACGATTCCTTGCTTATTTTGGCCCGCCAGGCGGTGGCGAAAAAGGTGGGAAGCGTTGTCCATTGTATGCGTACTTCCAAGGCTTTCATCGATGATATGGCCAAACGGGGGGCGACGACGCATTTTTCCGTTTCCCACCATAACGCGGTGAGAGATAAGGTAAAAAAGCTGGGAGCCGTTTTCGGCGGAGAGATCACTTTCCATTACGCTTTTCCGCTTGATTACTATTTGGTCGACGACGCGGTGTTCGCGTCGGTGGAATTGGCGATCGTGGCGGCGGAACAGCCGGATTTTGCCGCGTATGTCGATACTTTGCCTCATTATTTTGCCAGCCCGGAATTGTTCATAAATGCCGGAGATGACGTTAAATTCGGCATAATCGAGAAGCTGCAAAAGTATTTGCGGGAAAATAATTACAATTTCATCGATGTTGACGGTGCCAGGATCAATTTTGAGAATGGCTGGGCTTTGGCGCGCGTTTCCAATACCACGCCGATCATCAAGTGCCGTTTTGAAGGCAATACACCCGAGGCTTTGCGCGAGATAGAATTGAAAGCATTGGATATTTTTAAAAACGCAGGGATACCGATTACGGACAATGACTTGGAAAAGCTGGGATTAAAATAGGGGTTAAAACAAAAAAAGCGCTTAAAAAGGCGCTTTTTTTGCGGAATCGTTGTTTTTAAATTTCCAATCCCATAGCCGTTTTAACTTCCTGCATCGTTGATTGGGCGACCGTCAAAGCTTTTTGGGAGCCGCGTTTCAATATGTCGTTGACGTATACTTCGCGGGTCAAAAGTTCCGTTCTTTTTCTTCTGAAGGGTTCCAGGTATCCGGCAAGATATTCGGCCAGCGATTTTTTAAAATCGGAATATCGTTTTTTATCGAATTCTTTTTCAAGCTGGTCGATCGGTTTGCCCGAAGCAAGCGAGTAGATCGTCAGCAGATTGGAGATCCCCGGTTTTTTTGAAGGATTGTATCTGATCTCTTTGCCGGTGTCGGTAACGGCCGCCATGATTTTTAATTTTATGGATTCCGGTTCTTCGAATAATCCGATGCAACCTTTTTGATTGCCGGTTTTCGACATTTTCTTTTCCGGCTCGGCCAGGGACATGATCTTGTCTCCGATCTGGGGAAGAAGGGCGCGCGGTTCCTTAAAAACCTGTCCGAAACGGTTGTTGAAATCGCGGACGATCTCGCGCGTAAGCTCGACATGCTGTTGTTGGTCTTTGCCTATCGGCACGAGGTCGGTCTGATATAACAGAATATCGGCAGCCATCAATATCGGATAATTAAGCAGGCCGGCGTTTACGTATTCCGGATGTTGCTTTGATTTGTCTTTGAACTGCGTCATCCTTTTCAGTTCACCCAAAGGCGTCACGGTTCCCAAAAGCCAGGCCAGCTCCGTGTGTTCTTTTACGGTAGATTGGATGAATAAGATGCATTTTTCGGGATTAAGGCCGGCAGCCAGATAATCCACGGCCAACTCGAAGATGTTAGCCTTGAGCTGTTTTTGGTCATAGGGCGTGGTAATGGCGTGCAGGTCGACCACGCAAAAAACACAATCTTCTTTCTCTTGGATGGCGATCCATTGGCGCATCGCTCCAAGATAATTACCAAGATGCAGGCTGCCTGTCGGTCTAATACCGGAAAATACGCGCATAAGAATTTTAGTTAATCAAGCGAGTAAGCAAGTAAGTTAATCAAGCAAAATGCATTTTAACCCAGTAAGCTTAGTTAGCTTAATTCACTTGGTGAACTTATTAAATTTAAACTTCTATAACTACCGGCAAAACCATGGGTCGGCGTTCCGTTTTGGTAAATAAGAAATCGCCGATCTTGTTCCGGATATCATCTTTAACGTAGCTCCAGTTAACGGCGCCGCCCGAACTGGTGGCATGGTTGATTATATCGATCGTTTTTTTGCGGGTGTCTTGCAACAGTTCCTTGGATTCCCTCAAATAAACGAAGCCGCGGGAAATGATATCGGGAGATCCTTTTACTTTTCCCGTGGCCCGGTCAACCACCGTGACTATCACGAACATTCCGTCTTCGGCCAATACTTGGCGGTCCCGCAACACTACTTCCCCGATGTCTCCGACGCCAAGCCCGTCAACCATCACGTAAAATGCCGGGACCTTGTCTTTTTCGACGGTCATCGATTTTTGGTTGAGTGTTACGATTTGGCCGTTTTCCACGACAGCGATGTTTTCCTTTTTGATCCCGACCAATTCGGCCAATTCGGCGTTGGCGGCTTGCATCGAATACTGGCCGTGGATCGGCATGAAGAATTTGGGGTGCATCAGGCGCATCATTTCCATCAGTTCTTCCTGCTTGGCGTGCCCTCCGGCATGGATATCCATCATTTTATAATGGAAAACTTTCACGCCTTGCCGCAGGATATCGTCTTTCAAAAACTGGACCGTCCGTTCGTTTCCCGGGATTACCGAGGACGAAAAGATCACGGAATCACCCCTTTTAAAGCGGAGGAATTTATGAGTGCGGCTGGCGATTTTCATCAAGGCCGCATCGGATTCTCCCTGGGCGCCGGTACAGATCACCGTAACTTGGTTATCCGGATAGTTGTCCACCTCCTTTATCTGGATGAAGGTATTTTTTTCCGATTGAATGTATTTGAGCTGCCGGCAAACCTCGATGTTTATCTTCATGCTGTATCCCTCGACGGCGACCTTGCGGCCGTATTTTTCCGCCAGCATTATCAGCTGTTGGATACGGTTCAAAAGCGATCCGAAAGTAGCGGCAATGATCCGGCCCTTCGATTGCACGAATATTTTTTCCAGGTTCTCAAAGATCTCTTTTTCCGACAAGGAATGCCCGGGTTCTTCGGCGCCGGTGGAATCCGACATCAAAAGAAGAATGTTTCTGTTTCCGATTTCTTTCAGGCGCGCGAAATCGGCGGGCGGTTCGTTTACGGGGTTGTTATCGAATTTGAAATCGGAAGTATCGATAAGGTTGCCGACCGGCGTTTCGACAAATAGGCCGAAGTTGTCGGGAATATTGTGGTTAAGCCGGAAGAATTCGACGGTGAAAGGCCCGAGTTTAAAGCGAGATCCATCGTGGGCGTCTTCAATGTCGAGTTTTGGGAGGTTGGGAAAATCGTCCTGCCGGCGCAAAATTATTGCTTTGGTGAGATTGGCCGCAATCATTCTTAATCCGGGATGCCAGATCTTTTCGATGAGGTAAGGGACGGCTCCGATATGATCGTAGTGTCCATGAGTGAACACGACTCCCAGAATGTTCTTTTTTTTGTTTTTAAGATAATCGATATTGGGAATGATATAGTCGATTCCGGGCATGCTCTCTTCGGGCATGCGGAAACCCATATCCAATATCAGGATCGAATCCTGATATTCCACCAGGGTCATATTCCTTCCGACCTCTCCTAAGCCGCCAAGGGGGATAATGCGCAAATTTTTTCCCTGTCCGTGGTGTGGCTGGTCCCCGGATCTATTTGTCTCGATTTGAGGATTATTGCCCGGGCGCGGATTTGGCGCGCCGGGGGTATGGCCGCCGGGGGTATGGCTGCCGGGTGCGTTGACATTCGCGCGGTTAGGCGCGCCGGCATTTGAGCGGCGGGGCGGGTTTGCGCGAAAAGCCCTCGGATCGCGCGCCGGTTGCCGGAATTTTTTCACGTCTCGGAATTTCGGTTTTTCGGGTCCGAAAATATCCTTGATCACGTCATCGATCCTGTCTGATTTTCCTTTAGGATCAAAAGGATTCGTATTTTCCATAATCTTTCCAAGTAGTTTAAAATAAACAGAGTTCAAATAAACCAAAAAGTCGAAACCCGTCGGTTATTCGTACCTCTCTTTTTTTTCTACGTTTTTTAATAATCTCAAATGAGAATTTTACTGGTGCGGGCAAGAGGGGTTGAACCTCTATGGATCTCTCCACACGGCCCTGAACCGTGCGCGTCTGCCAATTCCGCCATGCCCGCAAAAATTTTGGCCCAAAATTTTTCCCTGACTACCGATTACTCTCCCAAACTACAATGGTTTTTTGTATTACCGATTTCCAAACGGTTTTGCCCTTGACAACGAATGTGTTTGCTGTTAAATTTTCGGCAGTTCCTTTTTAAGAGGTGAATCGAATGGATGTGCTGGATGAAATAATCAGTGAGATGGCCAAGAAATTTGACTGGGAATACCAAACTCGGAAATTAGCGCAAGTTTCGGCTAGGACTTTGGAAGGGAAGGCATTGCTGGAATTTTTGAATAAGTTCCACGAAGTCGCGTTCAACGTTTCCAAAAAGCTTGCTTTGACCCGGCGTTTTTCCTGCAAATCACGGCCCGTTTGGGAAAGATGCAATCGCATAACCACCGCTATCCTTCGCAATCTGCTGGTCAATCCGATGGTGATGGAATTGCTCGACCTTTACGCGGTTGAAACCGAGTTGCGTTGCAGTAATAACATACCTGAATCCGATAAAATTCCCTGGTTTTTATTTAACGGCCGGCAGTTCGAGCGCTGCTTAGACTACAAATTAGAATTTTTAGACGACTAGCTTCCAAGTACAACTTGGAATTTTTTTTAATCCAGTTTCAAATTTTTCAAGTAATCCTTGATCTCTTTGGAGAAATCAGGATGATTGAGGGCGAACTCGATCACGGTTTTTAAATATTCGGTTTTATTGCCCGTATCGTAATATTTTCCGTTCTGGATCTCGCAGCCGTAGACCGGATAGCCGGTTTTGATTAATTCGTTGATCGCGTCAACCAGCCAGACCTCGCCGTTGCGCGGTTTCAGATTCTCGATTATGCCGAAAATATCGGGCGGTAAAATGTAGGCGCCGTGCGTGGCCAGATTTGAAGGTGCTTCTTCGGGAAGCGGTTTTTCCACGATTTTTTTGATCCGGAAAATTCCTTTTTCGACTTGTTCCATGTCGGCGATGCCGTAGCGCGACACGTCATCCTTGGATTCGATCCTGACCGCCGAAATCACCGCGCCGCGATATTTTTTATAAACCTCCATGATCTGCGCCAACCGCGGCGGTTTGGCCATAATGAACTCATCTCCCCACATTACCGCGAAATCTTCATTTCCGATCGCCGGTTTGGCGGCTAAGACGGGCATGGCATTACCGTAGTGTTCGCTTTTTTGCCTGATGTAAATGAAATTGGCCAACTGGGCTATTTTTTTGATCAGCAGGAGCTCTTTTTCTTTTCCTTGGCTTTCAAGGTGTTTTTCCAGCTCGAACTGACGGTCGAAATGGTCTTCAATGGCGCGTTTCTGCCATCCGGTGATCATGACGACGTCCTGGATTCCCGAGGCCACCGCTTCTTCCACGACGTATTGGATTATCGGCTTATCGATGATCGGAAGCATTTCCTTGGGCATCGCTTTGGTCGCCGGAAGGAATCTGGTTCCCCAGCCAGCTGCCGGGATCACTACTTTTCGTATATCCATAATTTGTATTTAATAGACCTGCCGTTTAAATATCTTCTACCGCAACTTTCATAACTTACGCGGCAACGTTGCTAGAAAAAAAGCTACGTTAGTCGCGGGGAATCCCGCTACGCAAATATTTAAGTGGCATGTCCAATGTTTGTTTAAAACAGAAACGACAATTTCCGTTTTAAGGACGATTTTAATTAAATCGTCTGACGCAATTTGAGGAATTGTAGCGGGCGGTCGAACCTCGCCGATGTCGTTAAGCTTTGGCGATCAGGTTCTTGGCTGCAAAAGATTGCCTTGATACTAACATAATACTTGATTTTTGCAAGCGGCGTGATAATCGTTTTTACAATCGTATTCCAGGCTGGCACGTTTTTTGGGTCCGGTGCAAGGCTTGGCCGCGGAACATTACCAGACTTTGTTGAATTCCCAGCCCTGTTTTTTGGCATTTTCGAAATAATTTTGCAATATATTTTCCGAATCGCGGTCGGTTTGGTTTTTGCCGATGATATAGTGAAGGCAAAGCAATAATCCCAAATAAGAATCAATGTTCAGTTCGTAAGAATCACCCGGTCCGTCATATTTGCAATTCAGGCAGAATATTAAGCGGTCAGGGTTAGGCTGGATCAGCATGCCGTGCACCGCGTTGGAATAGCCGCAACCGTTGGCGCCTATACCAGCCAGTGTTTCGGCGACTTTTCTGGTTGCCATGCGGCCGAGGGGTTCGTATTTATCCTGGACCATGAAGAAAATAAACTTATATTTTCTTAGGTCGGGTATCTCTAAATTCTTGATTTTCTCTTGTATCTGACCCAGATCTTCCCTTAAGAGCCAATAGATCATCGCCGCGTAAGTACTGATGTTGTAGGTTGGCGGTTCGAGGTTGGCGCCAAAGACAAAAATGTCCGACGCCTTTAGAAATTTTCCCGCCGGCGGTTCCGGATTATTCGTCAACAGCTTAGGCTGCCAATTTTTTTTGGTTAACCATTCGGCCATTTTAAGCCCGTCTTTTCCGCCGGAAGCGTTTACGATATAAATATCGGAATCGCGCGCCGGCTCGTTTTCGAAAAAAATTTGATAATTGGAAACATTCAAGGCGCATCCGGAAAGATATTGCGCGAAAATCTTGCCGGTATTGGCGGCGTCGCCGCTTCCCAAAAAGATATTGCGGCCGCTTTTCGGGATTATTAGATCCGGAAATTTCCAGCCGGGTAAATTTTCCAGCGTCTTGAGCGCGTAATAATCCAATTTTTCGATTTTATCCGTTGCCATGAAAATCAAAAGTAATTTTTTATTGTTCTACGGGTAAGCCCCGGGAGCATAAAATGTAGCCAGAGGCTACCTTCCCGCATCCTGCGGGAAGAAATGAGGAGGACTTCCGCCCCGCAGGATGCGGGGGAGGATACTTCCTCTGGCCGACAGGCGTGGTTTAAGGCTACGTCGTTCGAAAAGCTTTTGGAAAATCAATATTTTATTTCCAGACCCGTTTTTCTTTTAAATACCAATTTTGGATGCTGGTAAAACGCTTCGAGGGATCAACGAGGATCCCGGTGCCGATTCCTTTTACTCCCGATGTCATATAGTTGTAATTTTGGTTATACAAGAATACCGCGGGAGAATCTTTGATGAGCAGGTCCTGGAAAGCTTCGAGCTTTTTGGCCCGTTCCGTTCCGTCGGTCGTTTCGCGAATCTCTTTTAAAAGTTTATCACAATCGCTGTTTTCGTACAAAGACAGGTTCAATCCCGGATCGACGACTTGGGTCGAATGCCAGAAGGGGTAGGGATCGGGGATCGAACCCAAAACTTCCCCGAACAAAAGGATCTGGTAGTTCCGGGGCTTGATTACATCCCGCTCCAAAGTGGAAATGTCATAACTTTGGACCTCGATTTTGACGCCAATCTTTTCCCATTGCGCTTTCAGGGAATTCGCGACACTCATCAGAACAGGTTGATTTACCGTGGCGATCGTGAATTGGAGCGGGGTATTTTCTTCGCCGGAGGGGAAACAGACGGCGTTAAGTTTGATCCGCGTCGTTTTGAGCGCTTCCCCGGTCGGTAGGGTCAGGTTGGCCGGGTCCAGGATCTCGGATCGGTATTTTTCTTGGAATTTGGAAACGGCTTCTTTGGTCTGCGGTCCGTAGGTTCCGCTTGCTTCAAGGTCGGGTGCCACTTCTTTCTGTAGGCATTTTTGCAACTCCTTGATATCGGCAGTGGCCGTACTTCCCGCTTTCAGGTCCTTATTGAATTGGAATGCCGGTTGTTTTTCCACGACTTTGACCCGCATACCGTCGTTTCCGGTTTTGTAGCCGGCATTGTCGAGTAATTCTTGGGCCTTGGCCGGGTCATAATTATAAACCGATTGAGGGTTTTGGTAATTAAACAGGAAGGGCAGGATTGGCGAATCCACGATCGTTCCCTTGCCATTCAAGTTTTTTTGCAGGATCTCGTTCTTGTCGGTGGCGTAATTCAGGGCCTGCCTGACAGCCGCTTCGCCCAAAGTTTTGGCGGTTTGGCTGTTGAGGAAAGCGGCGAAATAGCGCGGAAACAAGAAAACATTGGCCACGGATCCCTTGTAGCGGACGTCAGCGGTTGTTTCGTCCGCTAAATTCGGGGAGAATCCCTGGATAACGCCTCTCTTGAACGCGGCGACCAAGCTGTCGTAATCGTTAAAAAACATGAACGTGAATTGTTGCAAGTAAGGCTTTTTCGAATAATATCCGGGGTTCTTTACCAAGTCTATGGAGGTTATTTCTCCGTCCTTGGTTTTGTTAACGCTTTTCATCATGAACGGACCCGATCCCACCGGGTCGAGATTGAAAGGCGAGAGCGCGAAATTGTCGGCCGAAACATTCTCCCAGAGATGCCGGGGAATGATTTTTAAAGTGCAGTTTTCCAGAAAAGAAGAGTAAGGATTTTTCAATGTCAGGCGCAAGCTCGTATCGGATATTTTTTCCGCCGATACGCCCAGCCATCTTGCGCGCAGCGGGCTTTTGTAAGCCGGATCGGAAATCGTCTTGATGGTATAGATCACGTCGTCGGCCGTGATTTTTTGGCCATCGGACCAATAAATATTGTCTTTTAAAATAAATTCGTAGTTTTTTCCGTCATCGGTGATCTTATAATCCGAAGCGAGGTCGGACACTATCCGTCCTTTTTCGTCGTATTTCATGAGGCCGGAATATAAAAGTTCAACAATATCGCGGTCGATATCGTATGATTCGGAAAATACCGGATTCAAAAACCGCGGAGAGCCGATCTCCCCTTCGGTAAAAATGCCTTTTTCGTCCGGCATGGCAACAGTATTGTTAAGGTATAAATGGGTCGTAAGAACCGAAAAAGAGCCGATGGCGCCGATAGCGAGAGCAAGCAGGACCGCTTTTTCCTTTCGGGTGAGAATTTTAAAAAGTTGCTTCCACTGCGGGAAAGTTGGAAATGTCATTAGTTGGTTGGCGATATACCCCGTACGCCGTGCGTCGGGGTTTTAAGTCAAGAGGATACTTTCTTTGGCCCCGCAGGATGCGGGGAACAACATTCGGAAAATATATAATTGATTACTGCCAAACCAGATTCATCACGGCCAAGGCCAAGAATAATCCGGCTACCGCGATCGTTGCCCAAAATATTTTCTTTTGGATACCGCGCTGGGAGGTATAAGAACTGCTTTGGTCCTGTCCGAAGGCCGAGCCTAAAGCGGTGCCTCTTTGTTGGAGGAGAATGAGGATCATTAGAATCACAGAGACTACGATTTGAGCAATGGCGATATTATTATCCATAAAATTGCGTTTGTGATGTAAACAATGATCGTTGCCAGGAATAAGGCCATCAGGCCTTGAATATGGAATCCGGGCGTGGCCGCTTGGGTGATCCACACCATGGCCATATCTATTACTAGACCAAACAAATTTAAAGTCAAGAGACGGAGGGGGAAGGTGATGATTTTCAATAACGGGTCCAGAAAAGAGATGAGGGCTGCCAAGAATAAGCCAGCGAGAAAAAGGGAGTTTACGCTGCCTTCGATCTGGACGTCATTGATGTACCGCGCCGCCAAAGCGATACCCAGCGCGCAGCCTAGGATCCTGACTATGAATCTTTTTAACATGGGTTTTTGGCCTGTTAAAAAACCGGATTAGATTTTTCCTTTTGACGAAACTAAAATCCATTTTACCAGAAAAGACGATTTTGGCAACTTTTGAACTCCGTCAAAAAAGCGCGATGACCATATAAGTTGCCGGAAAGCCGCTATTTACAAATCAAGGATTTTGGTTGAACATAGGTTATCTGCACTTTAACAAGCAGGAGGATGGCAATGAAATTGAACATAAATCCGGTTAGAAAGCGGGGAATCCCGTTGACGAAAGCCGAATTCATAAGCGGGGATTTTCTGGTTTGCGGAAAAATACCCGAAAAAATCAAAGCCTTGATCATTGATGTCGACGGCACCCTTTTTGAGCTGGATGCCCCGTTCTTTAAAGCCAGGCGGACCGCGCAATTACGCTGGTTGAGCCAAAGGCTGGATCTTTCTTTGCCTGACCTGGAAAGAGCGGTCACGGCGAAAAGATCTTCGATGTCGGTGAAAGGAAAGCGCGTCGGTTTCAGCGAGATCGTTTATAGCCTTGACCCGACCATTGAGTGCGCGGAATGGCAAAAAGTAATGACGCAGTCGGCCTTGATTCACAATTTTAGCTGCCGGCTCCGGCAAAATCCGGATTTGGAAGACGCGATCTCCGACCTTACCGCTGACCGTATCGAAGGCGCAAAGATTATCTTCGCCACCAATGCCTCGGCCGGGACCGCGGAGCTTGTCCTTAAAATGCTTTTTGGCGCCCGGCTTTTTAATCACGGGATGTTCGGTGTAGTGGGACATGATAAAAAGATCTCCAAGCCCGATCCGGCGTTTTTTACCGAGTTGGTCGCTCCTTGCTTGCGCGCCAAGGGTGTCGCGTTGAAGCACGCGATTTCCATCGGCGACCGGCTGGGCGATGATTGTCTCGCCGCGGTTTCGGGCGGAGTAGGGGCGGCGATCAATGTGAGCGGGCCAAAAGAATTGGCCGTGGTTTTGCGCGCGGTGCGCGAATTGAGAAATGGAGCCTGACCCGGCTCCTTTTTGTTCGTCGTTTGCTTGACCGGATGGATAAAAAGATGAATGATCATCACGGTAATCGATCTTTAATAATATAAGCCAAGGGAGGTAATGGGAATGAGCTTCAGGCTGAAGATCGGAGACGAGATCCGCGAATACGGGACGATGAAAGGAAGTAACGAAAGCGATGGAGAAGGAGGTTATAGAGGGCCGGTTCCTTTGTACTGGGAAACGCCTTGCGGTCATTGGGATTACGAAGATGGCAATAAATACGAATACGGATGCGAACATCTCGAGTGCGCGCGCGAATGTTCGCGGTACGGTATTCAGCCCTACACTCGGGATCGGCTTTTGGTCTGGATCCCGGTAACTAAGCCGTTGGCGTTCATCATCCTTTTGTTCGTTCATCCGGCGTTGCCGTTCTTGTTGCTCATCAGCGACTTCATTGCTTGCTTTACGCTTGGATCTTTGGGAGAAAATCGGATCGAGAAGGAGCTGGACGAATTCAAGAAGAAACATACGGTAGGAGGGGTAAAAGCTGAACAGATAGTCCATCACACGGGAAGTAAAAACGACCATTTTATTCCAAAATGCGCGCTCTGGGTTCGTTTGTTGCCCGAGATGATCCGGACGGCCGATATGTTGTTCGTTTTTTACTTGCTTTTGGCTGTTATTTGTCTCGCGGGCCAGCAATATCCTCAAAATATAAGTTGGGACAAGGTATTTACCAATCTTTTTTTCCCGATGGTTTTCTTTGGTGTTCTGGCCTTGGCGTTGCGCCGGAGCATCCCTTTTAAATGGTTTTTCGATCCTTATTTGGAAACGGTCGTCGAGCCGGAAAAAAGACCCGGAAAAAGAGTCGTTCCGGCCTGCGCGCCCGCCGGAAAAAAGTACGGAGAGGAATATTTTACCCTCCATTATCCGCCGCCCGCGGTAAAGAATGGCGGGCAAGGGAAAACGAAAAGCGCGTCTAAAGTCGCGGAAACCCCCGATTCGCGGTTTATAAAGTAATTATGAAGCCGGCTTAAGCTGGCTTTTTTTGCGGATCGGGTGGCGCTTGACAACGGGTTGGTAAAAAGATAAATAAATAGTGTGATTAGCACTCAAGCGTCGAGATTGCTAAACTGACAAATAACCCAATAGACCTACTACTTAAATATTTTCTACTGCAAGCTTCAGATTATCCCCGCATTAGCGGTGCCCATAAAAACGGCTGCGCCAAATTCATCACTCGTCGACATACTTAGCTTAAGTATGCCTCCTCGTTCTTCGTTCGGCTCGCTCAAAATCTGAAACTTTCGCTACGGAAATATTTAAGTAGTAGGTCTAATTTAACAAATCGCGCGGCGTTTTTGTTTTTGCGAATAAACCTGTTCCCGAAAGCAGGGCGGCACGCGGTATTTAAATAAGCATGAAGATAAAACCATTGGCAGATTACGTGCTTATCGAGTCGATCAAGGGGGAGGAGAAGACCAAGTCGGGCATCCTTCTTCCCGATAGCGTCGAAAAGGAAAAACCCGAACAGGGAAAGATCGTCGCGGTAGGCCCGGGCCGGAAAAACAAGAAAGGGGAACTGATACCCATATCGGTGGAGCCGGGCCAAAAGGTCCTGTTTTCCAAATACGGACCCAACGAGATCAAGATCGACGGTAAGGAGTATCTTATCGCCAAGGAAGACGATTTGCTGGCAGTGATCGAAGACTAAATAAAAACGTAAAAATCAAAAGTCAAAATGACGGAGTAAGATGTGAAAATAACTGATTCGGTCGTTTTAAATTTTACATTATCATTATCGGTTCATCGGAACCGCCCGCCAAACTCATTTTGATCTTTTAATTTTACATAACTATCATGGCTAAACAAATATTATATTCGGAAACAGCCCGAAAAAAAATGAAAAACGGCGCCGACAAACTGGCGAATGCCGTTAAAGTCACCTTGGGCCCGAAAGGCCGGAATGTCGTTTTGGAAAAGGGTTATGGCTCCCCGATCATCACCAATGACGGGGTGACGATCGCCAAGGACATCGAGTTGGAGGATAAGGCCGAGAACATCGGCGCGCAGATCGTCAAAGAAGCCGCGGAGAAGACCAACGACATGGCCGGAGACGGTACTACGACCGCCTGCGTTCTCGCTCAGGCCTTGATCACCGAAGGATTGAAGAACGTAGCGGCCGGAGCCAATCCTCTGGCCGTGAAGCGGGGGATCGACAAAGGCGTGAAAGCCGTGGTCGAGCATTTAAAAACCATATCAAAAGAGATTTCCGTTACCAAGAAAGAGGAGATGGCGCAGGTGGCGACCATTTCGGCCGAATCCGCCGAGCTGGGCAATTTGATCGCCGAGATCATGATGGAGGTCGGCAAGGACGGGGTTGTTACAATAGAAGAATCGAAAAGTTTCGGGATCCAAAAAGAGATCGTCAAGGGTTTGCAGTTCGACCGGGGGTACGTTTCGCCTTATATGATCACCGATACTGAACGGATGGAAGCGGTCTTGGACGATCCTTATATTTTGGTCACCAGCCGCAAGATCACTTCTTTGCCCGAGATCCTGCCACTTTTGGAAAAAGTGGTCCAGACCGGGAAAAAAGAACTGGTGATAATTGCCGACGACTTGGAGGGCGACGCTTTAACGACCTTGGTGGTCAATAAACTTCGCGGTATTTTCACGGCTTTGGCGATCAAGTCTCCGGGATTTGGCGACCGCAAAAAAGAAATGCTTCAGGACATCGCTATTGTCACGGGAGCGCAAGTAATTTCCGACGAACTCGGGATGAAGCTTGAGAACGTGGAATTAAAGCAGTTGGGAAGGGCTCGCCGCGTCTTATCGATGAAAGAAAAGACGATCATCGTCGAAGGCAAGGGCGATCGCGACCAGATCGAGGCGCGCGTCAAGCAGATCAAAAACGAACTTAAAACAACCGAATCCGACTTCGATAAAGAAAAACTCCAGGAAAGACTGGCTAAATTGTCCGGAGGCGTGGCGGTGATCAAAGTTGGCGCCGCTACCGAAATCGAGCAAAAGGCGCGCCAACATAAGGCCGAAGACGCGCTGGCCGCGACCCGGGCCGCTATCGAAGAAGGGATTGTTCCCGGAGGCGGAGTGGCTTTGTTGAAATGTATCGCAGCGTTGAACAAGGTTGATGCCGATGGCGACGAAAAGACCGGTATCAATATTCTAAAGAGGGCTTTGGAAGAGCCGATCAGGCAGATCGCCCAGAACGCCGGGGTGGAAGGCGCGGTGGTGATCGAAAAGATCAAGGAATCGCAGGGAAACTACGGATTCAACGCCCAGAAAATGATTTATGAGGATATGATGGCGGCCGGGGTTGTTGATCCTACCAAAGTGGTTCGCAGTACCCTGGAGAACGCGGCCTCCGCGGCCTCGATGTTTTTAACCACCGAAGCGATGGTGGTGGATGAGCCCAAAAAGGATAATTGCTCCTGCAATTCTCCCGGAATGGGAGGTGGTATGCCCGGAATGGGAGGAATGGGCGAGTACTAACCTTGGACAGAAGCGACGCAAAACCCCTTGAATCCAAGGGGTTTTGTTTTGTGTTGCTCCTTGACACAAAGAAAGTTATAAGGTATAATAAGGAATTAACAAAAAAGAGGGAAAAAATGCCAAAACAAGCAGTAAATGGCCCTGAGATGGGTTGCCCCGAGCCAGGAAGAAAGTGTGAAGGTTGTAAGTTTCCTTGTGAGGGGGATTCCTGATGTGCGGATGCGACGGTAAGAAAGAGAAATCATGTGAATGCGAAGCCGGAAACGGCGGATGCAAGGATGGGAACTGCCAAGGCAAAAAGGAGGATCAAAAAAGGGTTCTAGAAAAAGAATAGATTATTTTTTATTATAGCGGGGACTTGATCCTCGTTTTGTTTTGTACTATCAAACGCCGACTTGGACGTTAAAACTTGGCGGAGCCGGCAGTTTAAAACCATCCTATTCTAATCATTCCTTTTTATTGCAACTTGCAGAGGTTAAACCTATGCAAGTCAGCTTCACGGTGAAACGGAGGCGCGGCGCTATATGTGAATGGCAGAACGAGGCGAATCCTTGAATTTTTCCCTGTTTGTTATACAATAATACTGTAATAGAGGCATAAACTATAACGGCCAGCCGCGTAAGAAGCGGTTTTGCCAAAATATTATCATATGGATTTTTTCTTAATTGTTATCATTGTGATTGTGGCGTTGGCCATTTGGGCGGTTCTTGATTATAACGGCTTCGTCGCTTTAAAAAACCGGGCCAAAGAAGCTTGGTCCGATATTGACGTTCAATTGAAACGCCGGTACGATTTGATTCCTAATTTGATCGAAACGGTTAAAGGCTACGCTTCCCACGAGAAAGAAGTTTTTGAGAAAGTGACGCTCGCCCGGACCGCGGCCATGGGAGCGCAAACGGCGACCGATCGCGCGCAGAAAGAAGACGCTTTGTCGGGTACGCTAAAAAGCCTTTTCGCGGTAGCCGAGAGTTACCCCGATTTGAAAGCATCGACGAACTTCTTGGAACTTCAACGCGACCTTACCGATACCGAAGACAAGATCCAGGCCGCTCGCCGGTTTTACAACACCAATGTCCGCGATTTAAACATCAAGATCGAAAGTTTTCCTTCCAGTATCATTGCCAATGCCTTCGGCTTTGCCAAGATGGATCTTTTTGAGATCGCGAACGCCGCCGAAAGGGAAGTGCCGAAAGTGAGTTTTGAGAAGAAGTAAATAATTTTTCTCGGTTTTTTGAAACACTTGCACCGGATAAATACGGTGCAAGTTTTCTCAAAAAGCAGAAAAGTTTACAATCTCTGCTTAAAATCCTAAGCTGAATATATGGCTTCTTTATATACTCAAGCCGCCAGCAATACTCAAAAAACCTGGATTTACCTTACCGGATTTTTTGGAGTGGTTATTTTTATCGGCTGGCTTGCTTCCTATCTATTGAACGACCCGGCGATAATATATTTCGCCGTGATCTTTGCCGTTGTCCAAAGTTTTGTCGCTTACTGGTTTTCCGACTCGATAGTGCTTTCGATGGCCAACGCGACGCCCATAGAGCAAAAAGATAATCCCCAGCTTTACCGGCTGGTCGAGAATCTTTGCATTACCGCGGGGTTGCCCTTGCCCAAAATCTATATTATTAATGAGCGCCAGCCCAATGCTTTTGCCACCGGCCGCGATAAAAACCATGCCGTTATAGCGGTGACTACCGGTCTATTGGAGCGGTTGGAAAAAACGGAATTGGAGGGCGTGATCGCGCATGAGCTTTCCCATATCGGGAATCGGGATATGCTTTTAGGTACGGTTGTGGTCGTGTTGGTCGGCGTTATCGCCATTCTCTCGAATATGTTTTTAAGGGTAAGTTTTTTTGGCGGCGGAAAGCGCGATAACGACCGGGGAAATTCGGGACTTTTGTTTTTTCTCGGGTTGGTGGCTATGGTTTTAGCGCCGGTAATCGCCCAATTGATCCAGCTGGCCATTTCGCGCAAACGCGAGTTTTTGGCTGATGCCGACGGGGCGCTTTTGACCAGATATCCCGAGGGTTTGGTCCGGGCCTTGGAAAAGATTTCCAGCGATCCGAATCCCATGGATTCGGCTCACAATACGACTGCCCATCTATATATTGCCAATCCTTTGCGCGGCCAACAACTCAACAATTGGATGACCAAGCTGTTTTCAACACATCCCCCGATCGAAGAGCGCATAAAGGCTTTAATGGATCTATCGGTATAATATGAGCGATTTCGTTGCTATCGGAAAAAATTGCGTTGCGTCGGCCATGAAGGAGTTGCAAAAACTGGAAACAGTGAAGGCTTTGAACAACGAGCGCAACATTAAAACCAATGCCGATATGGCTTCCCACAATGCGGTTGTAAGAGAGCTGGAAAGATCCGGCTTATCCTGTGTTTTGTATTCCGAAGAGTCCAAAGACGCGATCAAGATCAACGGAGGAGATGAAAAGATCCAGATCCTGCTCGATCCCATCGACGGGACCGTTTTTTATCTGCGCGGTGAGATTTACTTTTGCGGGGTTGGTATGCTTTTCTTGGTTAGCGGAAATCCGAGTTATTCGTTTGTTGGTGATATCGCGAGCGGCGATCTTTATCATTGCGATGAATTTAAGTCTTATAAAAACGACAAACCGCTGAAAATGCTCCGGCACATCGAAGGCAAACCGATCATCGCCGGATGGGCGCCCTATAGGCTTCGCGCCCGGCGTTTATTCGAGGGATTGGCGGATCCGATCGAAAAGGATTATTTAATGTTCAATTTTGGTGGTTTGCTCCAAGCCGCCAAGATTGCCGACGGCCGGTACGATGCTTGGCTGGAGGTTAAATCAACTTCATTGTATGAAATGGCGGGAGCTCTTATCGCCGTGAGGGCGGGCGCTATTTGTTCCAATCTCCAGGGTCAGCCCTTGGAATGGGATCCGGGAAAAAAACAAACGGCGCTGGTTTCCCGGAACGAAAAAATCCACAACGATATTTTAACTGGTTTTAAGGGAAAGAACTACGAAACCGATTAGCTTTATTCGATAAAAAAATACCGGGGTTTCCCCCGGTATTTTTTGATTTACGGGTTATTCGGAAACTTCGGTTTCCGCCTGCATAAAAATATCGTTGATCGTAAGGGTTCCGTCGTTTCGCAGAACGATCGCTTCTTCCAATTCGTCGCCGGGTTTCCAATTCTTGTTTAAGAGGGCATCCGGGCTTTTTACCGTTTCGTCCAGCGCCAGGTCGAACGTTCCGGCGCTGATCGTATTGTTTTGGGAGATTTCCCGGTCGGCAAAATAAGCATTCGTGGCCGTTATCATAGTGGCCAAGGCTAAAACAATAGTAAGGATAGATTTTTTGTTCATATGTTTTATGGGACATCATAATCATTTTTCTGAATTTATCAAGGGTTGATCCGGTTCCAACCAACAGTTGCTCCAAAATTTCCCTAAAACCTTGACTAAATATTATTATCGGGTATTTTATGATCAGCTCGTTTAATGGGAGTGTGTATATGTCGCTAAATTATCAGATCGACTATATCGTGAGCTGGGACGAACAGATGAAGGAAGATTTGGAAAAATTTTGCGCAAAGGTTCAGAAATTAGGTGATGCCAGGAAAGATCAGATTGAATTACCCCCGGCTATGAGTTGGTGGGAGATCAATGTTTCCTGGTTGCCCGGCGTAAGAAAAGACCGCGTCGAAAGATACCGCAAAGCGCTGGTTTTGGACGTCGAACTTCAAAAATCCATATTCGAACTTCGAATAAGAATTACTGAAAAACTTGATTTATTCGAGCAGGAATTTCAGGCAGCGGTAAAAAGTGCCGGTTGGGAAAGCGAGCCCGTTGAAGAAAAAGCGGCTATTCAGTCCGTATGGGACGCTTTCCGGGAATTCACGGACAAATTTAAGGATTACAATTGGTTTTTAAGGCTGGGCAGCGATCGGAAAAAAAGATCATTCCGCGAGCGGTATCCGGACGCGCATTATATTTATATCAACGCTTTATCCAATAGTTGACTTAGGAAGCAAGACGGAAAACCGTCTTTTTTTTGTTCCGGATTGCGTTAAAACTTTGACAATTTTTGATTAATAGGTATTATAACGGCAGTACATTTTAACGGAGGATAGATGTCTCAAGAGCATATTATTGACTTGGTTGCGAGCTATGACGACGAACTAAAAGATAATCTCGTGGAATATTGCCGCCAGGTCATAAGATTTTGGCAGGTAAAAGACCGGGGATTCGATCTTTTTATCACTATGGGATGGTGGGAGAGAAATATTACCTGGGTTCCTTTTGTCCGGAAGGACCGCTCCGAAGAATTTCGGGAATGCCGGAAGGAAGAAGCGAAATTATGCGCATCCATAACGATACTCGAGAATCGGATCAAGGGAAAACTGGACGATTTTAAAGGAATACTCCACAGCGCGCTTGAACGTCTGAACGTTCAACAAAAGGACGGAAAAGAATTTCAGGCCGTTGGCGCCGTTTTACAGGCGTTCCAGGAATTTTCGAAAAAATTCTCGGGTTATAACTGGTTTTTGCGCTTTGAAAAAAATGAAACGAGCCTGTCTTTCAGCCAACGGTATCCGGATGCTCGGGCTATCTACCGGAGCGTCTTAGCCAAGCCGGACAGCTGAAATTTTTATGTTAGATCGAGACGGTAAAAACCGTCTTTTTTTGTTGCGTAATTTAGCCTTGACATTTTATAAATTTATGCTAGAATAAGGATAGTATTTTGTCAGAATGGAGGATTAATGCCAGACACATTGGAAGTGGTAACGCGAGTTAACGAGGACAACAAACGCATCGTAAAAAAGATAAGGCAATATTTTGTCGCGTTCTTTGACGCCCATAAGCTGCAAACAGAGATCCAGGCCATGGAGGATTCCATGAAAATACTGGAGCTGAAAGTCGGCGGTATTGAGTTTTTCGCCATGTATGTAGTTGGGAGAAACCAGCCGGGATTTATCAACGATATGAAAGAGCAGTTAAGAGACAATCACGATTCTCTGGCCCATGAGCGCGACAGTATCGTGGCAGATCTTGACTTCAATATCCGGCAGCTCGATTTTGCGCGCACAGGGCTGGAGTCTGATACTCCGGAATTGATTGCACTGAATGTAGCGATCGAGAAGCTGGGCGCGTTTGCTTGGGCCTTCAAAGATTCGCGGGCCGATATGATGGACCTTTTCGCGGTCCCCGACGTGCTAAAGATCTTTAACGAGAAAGCGGCAGAGGTTTCCACAAAAGGAGGAAAAGCTTAAAGAGGCGATTCAAACGCCTCTTTTGTTTTTGGGCCGGGGGAATTGACAAAAAGGCCGGGTTGTATAATATGGAAATAGCTCTTTGCCGCTCTTAGCCGGCGGAATGAAGCGCATAGTCCGATTATCCGATTCATTCCACCGGCCAGGAGTCAGGAACATTAGCGTCACTCAAACCAACTTCCCTCCAAGGAAAGGTTTCCAAGAATGTTCTTGGAGAAAGGCCGGGAGTCAATTCATGACGAGCCGCGTTTACGCGGCGGAAACCTTTCCCCACTATCCATAGGAGGAGCTTAACGCTCCTTTTTTGCTTCTATTGACAGGTTTCAAGCAATATTTTATTATCCAGCCAGTATCTTTAAAAACAAAAGGTGTTAAATTGACTGATGAAATCGAATGGGATGAGATTTTTGTGGAAGAAATCGTTTCCAAGATCGTGGAGCTGGATAAGGGCATTAAACAACAATTTACGGAAATAGGTACGGCAATGCGCCAGATCATGGTAAGCGACCGGCGAATGAACGATGCCTTGAGCCAATCTAACGTTCTGGAGCGTTTTATCTGGGATCTTAATCATGAACTTGCCGGTCTTGTAGGCAGGTCTATTCCGGGGAATTTGGCCTTGCAACGGTCGTACGCTCTTTACCGGAAAAGGATTCAGGCGGAGAAGGATATCGAGAACGGTATCGACAGTATTGGTTCTTTTATCCGGCACCTGATCGAAGCGCTGAACGATACGGTTTTAAGAGAATATCTGCCCCCCGAATATCTTCACCACGTTGATTCGTTATCCGGGGATTTTGATATTTTTCGGCTGCAGGTCGCGCAATTGGAACAGTATACTTCAAGGGGTTCAAAAATAGTGCCGAGCGAAGCGGATATGGCTGTGTTTATGAATCTAAGGAAAGAAAATCCTTCCAATAGCCCGGCTTTTCTCGATTTGGCCGCCTACCTTAAGATGGAAGGCCGGCACATCGATTCCAGTGTTAAAGAAAATGCGGAACAAAAAAGGCGGCGTTTTAAAGAAGAGCAGAACTCCATCAGTCAGCGATTCGCGAAAGGAGTTAGCGATGCGGCTTTAAGCGCGGCGTTCAACAATGTCGGTATCGATCCGTTTAAAGCGATTGATTTCTAAGGCGCATAAAACGCCTTTTTCTTTTACCGATTAGTTGACAAATTTACTAAATAGTGTATTGTATATGACAGTTCTTAAAAGGCGAGGTTTGATATGAGATGAGGCTGAAAAACGCAGATGATCCGGATTTCGATTCGGAACTGGAAAAGGCAAAGCTCGAAGCGGTAAAGATCGAGCACCTGGTTTACCGGCTGCTTCGTTCGATCAAGGACTTGAATACCGAGGCCCGCCATGCGTATCTGGTCTATCGCATTAGACATATCGAGCATTTATTTTCGGATACGGAAGGTAAAAAGTGGGGGGAATTATCCGAAAAAGGAACGAGCGAGGCAGTGAAGGCATACAAATTAATGGCTGGCCTTATGCCGGAACTCGACGGGATTCTCAAGGTTTTCGGGGAAAGATTCGAATCTCAGGACCGCGATGATTATGCCAGCATGTCTCTGGTGGTTGCCGAGGTGATTAAGAATTTCGGCCAATGGAAATGGTGGCGTATTTTTTCCAAAGTTCTCCGCGATGAAGAATTGGCCGAACTGGGGACCTACTTGCTCCTGAAAGCCGTTGAGAGCGGCTATGTCTACGGCGACAAGATTCCGATGGAAAAACGCCAAAATCATATCCGTTTATTTCTTGGATTGAAAACCGCCAACCTACCGGCTTCATGCCCCATATCTTCGGCAGGAACCTGATCAAAAAAACAACACGCATAAATTGCGTGTTTTTTCTTTGGCGGAAATTACCAATAAAGTTCATTTGGACCTCAAATTCATTTCTATGGCCTTCAACTGGTTTTCAAACCCATTATCCATGTTAAAAATTTCCAACCCGTATTTTTTTGCTTCCTTTTCGAAATAATGAGAATATTCGGCTATCATCGTTGCGATTAGTCCGAAAGTGGCCTCATTCTTTGTTTTCCGTATTATCCAATCAGCCGGTGTTGTTGATTTGTGAATGTCTCGGATAAACTTTTGTTCGTCAGATTTTATCAGGAAAACCGCTTTGACGTATTCCTTGCCTAATTTTTTTAAGATGCGATCCGCTATCTCAGGAGTGACCTGATACCCTTCGACAATAAAATCATCTTTGTCGGCCAGGTACGTTTCGGCTATCATGCTAATGGCGTCATAAGAGGTTTTTCCCTGAGCGATATAATTTTTAATAATTTGTCGCGGAGAGTGTTTTGAATAAAATTCGTCATTGCTCTCTCCTCGCGAATAGCTATGGGGAAAAAGCGAAGCGTGGTCGTTCTTCGGCGAATATGCCCAGACTATATTTTGAAGCGTATCAGCCGAAATCCAAGAGATCCGATACTCTTGGGCTAATTTTTTGGCTAGAGTTGTTTTGCCGCATTTGGGCGGGCCACCTATCAAATAGATCAAATTATTTAAATGGATCTTTTATAGAAACTGTTCTTGGCGGAGGGGGCGAGATTTGAACTCGCGATACCTTTCGGCATACCCCGCATCCTGCGGGGCGCACTCGGCCGCTATGCGACCCCATTCAAGGGTATTGTATGGCAACTGTTCTTGGCGGAGGGGGCGAGATTTGAACTCGCGATACCTTTCGGCATACACGCTTTCCAAGCGTGCGCACTCGGCCGCTATGCGACCCC
>Ga0114951_10000720_pt1 | contig 44753 bp, 61 predicted proteins | sample AM7aDNAmetaG_FD_88677 | JGI IMG/M metagenome (GOLD analysis project Ga0114951, IMG submission 88677) | Freshwater microbial communities from Finland to study Microbial Dark Matter (Phase II) - AM7a DNA metaG | ecosystem: Environmental > Aquatic > Freshwater > Lake | place: Finland: Lake Alinen...
CCGAGCTTTCGAAGCAAATCCGTGATTTCATGAGGCTGGCCGGCCAACTGCAAATAGATGCAGTTGGGGTGTTGCGATAACATATCATAAGCTTTCGACATACATCCTCCCGCTGAATAAATTAATAACATATTTATAAAGAATTGTCAACAAAAGTGATAAAAAAAGAGCGGCCTAATCAAATGATCGGTCGCCCCATAACTTAATTTCCGGAATAGAATATCAGCCGGAACGCGCCATAAGCGGCACTGATATTAAATCTGTCCCCTTGGCCCCATTGCGACCCGGCCCGGTCACAAATCAGGCAAACTATTTTCCTTTTTTCGGCCGAAGAAACGCTAGTCCAATTGCTCAAGAAAGAAGCTCTTATCGTGTTTATCTCTTTCTCCGATAAACGCGGCAGCGCGGACTCGAACCAATCAACGAATTTGCACGATACGTTTCGGTAACGGGAATTATTTTCCAAACAACTCCTCCGGATAATTAATCCGATGGAAAGGTATCATTTTCGCGCCATCTTATCAAGAGGCTGTCCACAGCAAAAAGCTTCTTGTTTAACTGCTTGGCTCCCAAGATGGTGCGATTTTTTAACGGCATGCGTAAAAGAAAACCCTATCGTATAGATAGAGTCAATTTATGTTTTCTCTACGGGTCTTGGCTGGTCTAGTGTCAATCAAAGATTTCGTAAAGCGTCTTTAGATACAATTTTTCTCCTCCGGGAAGGAATCCTTTCGCGGCGTATACGTTCGTCTTTTCCGCGCCTTCCGGAATGCGCATCCGTACGGTCCCCCAAATTGTGCGGTCGCTCGGCAGATATGGAACTTCATCCACAACGACCGGCGTAACGTCATAGATAGAGTTGCGCAATTTTTCGCCAAGACTCAAGGCGGAAACCAGGTCGTGGATGAAAATCATCTCGTCCGGGTTTTTTTCCTGGCGGGGCCGTATCGCGGCATCGTACCAGATCGCGTACAGCGCGAGGAACTTATTGACTCCGGCGTTGTTGGGCAACGCTTCGCGGAGCGCCTGCACCGTGCGAAACCCGATTGGCGGATGGCGCGTTACTTCCGTTGGCATCAGATAAACCGGGCACTTCAGCCCCTTAAGAATGAAGTGGGCCGACATCGGATCGCACGCGACATTGAATTGCTGCGCTACGCGCGGCTCCCAATCCAAGTCCATCAGCTCAACGATCCCCCAGGTAGCGAACATCGCGTGCACTTCCGAAATCATATCCGCGACCGGCGGGCAGCGCTCAATGATCTGGCGAAGACCGGTCATTGGACCGCCCACAACGACCTTCAATAGATCTCTCTGCTCAAAGATCCAGTCGATCAGATCTTGCTGGGGCGACAACTCCGTATAGCGCAGCGCGGCAAGCGGATCAACGTCCATGAACTTATAATATTCCTGGAAATGAATCCAGTGAGGGACGAGAGTGCGCGGAGCGATGCCTCCGTCGTATACTTCGCAAACACTTACCCCCAAATTGCGCATGAAATTTTTGAGCCGCGCGGCGCTTGCTTCCTGCGCCATGCGCGAACTCTCGTAATCCCATTCCCACAGCTGACAATCTTTTTTCGCTTTGAACCGGACTGGCCGCCCGGTAAGCATTACCTTCACGTCTTCATCCGGAAAAAGCACTTTCACACCCTTAACCAGCGCGAAATTATCCGGATCCGGCGCGTCGATGCAAATCAATATTGGCAATTCATTTCACCTCCCATGATCGAAACCTTGCTAAGTCTCTGCAATGCGAATAACACTTTTTTTTGACAATGTCAATGAATAACAAAAAAACCGCCAAACGACAGTTTTTAGTTCCGCCTTCCGAGCTCCCGCTGTTGGACGCGTTCAGACGGGTTAACTTGGATATCCATGATTTTGGAATTATTAAATTTAGATATGTTTTTGTAGAATAAAAAAAGCTCTATCGATAAATAGAGCGTAGGCAATGTCCCTGTCGGTCAAATTATGCAGGCAAATCTTTTTTTAAAAGTGTTCCTTCTTTAACTTCCCTGCCCCCCTGTGTTATGTGGTATTTTATTTCATCATAGTCCCTCTGTTTATCTCTAAGCCATCGCTCCATATCGGAAATCGCTTCCTCGTCGCTCCCGAAATAACCCAACACCCACAATCCACTAAAAAGAATTTCTCCATTTGTGATACAGGTGATATACATCCTATACTCCATATTCATTCCACCTCCGGGTAGATTGCATCAGCAACATGACAATAAAACATTTAAATGTTATTGTCAAGATTGCTCCGATAGTTGGACGCGTTCAGAAAAACTGATCGGAAAAACATCGATATGGAATTAAGAAATTTAGGATGGATTTCGTAAAATGAATAATTAAAAAGGAGGGCTTGAATCATCAAGCTACCTCCTTAATAAGCAACCAGAACGACAACTTCCCTTCCGTAGCTCCCGGGTATAAAGGCTGTTTGTCATACCTATTTCCTCGCACCATACCGCAGATCTTTAATTCTTTTGTGATCGCAAGGAAACTATCCGTGTAAACACTGCTCTCGGGAAAGTTTCCTATGAATATATGGCGCCCAAAACTTTTTGGGTCATTGAAACCAAACTCGCTTACTTCATCCTCCGGGAGAAGGAAGTGTTTTTCCGTATCCTCTAAAGCTTTCATTATTGCAGCCGTCATGGCCGCAATTATCAAAGAGATTTTGCTTATCTTGATACTATCACCCCATTAACCAAGACAATAACACATTTTAATGTTATTGTCAAAATTGCTCCCATCGTTAAACACGTTCAGAATAGTTAATTGAAATTATAAATTCGGAATTAAGAGATTTAGAATTTGATTTTATAAAAAAACTCTATCAATAGAATAGAGTTTTGGTTAATGCCTCCCGCTGGTAAGTTTTTTCAATTCATCCTCGTCGGTGTCGATGTCGGCGAAAGTGAAACCACCTTCTTCGACGCAACGGCGGAGATTATTTAAGCGGTTACGGTCTATCCAAATCGAATGTTCGATTTGGTCATCCCTTAACGCTTTAAGATACCCTCGAGCGCTTTTCATCAGACCCTTGATTTCTAACTCCCGCAACTCGTCCTCGTTTGTGCCAATATCGGCGAGCGAGAAGCCGCCTTCATTGAGAATGCGCCGGAGCGGAACCAGGAAGATTGAAGGCTCTGTTGGAACTTTCCTCAGTATTTCAAGGTTTTTTCCGGCTCTAATCCTTAGGTTTTTAACCTCAAGGGTACGCAGCTCCTCTTCGCTTGTGCCGATATCGGAATATGGGATTTCGTTTTCCTTAAAGTGCTGGCGAAGAGTACTCTGGAATATCAAGAAGCGGTTCGGATCATTCCTCAAGGCTTCGAGATCGTTTTGGATTATCCGAATTATTTCTTTCCTATCCATATTGTCACCTCAAAATGTACCAACAGAACAATGTCATATTTCTATGACCTTGTCAAAATCCCGGCTCCGGCACTGACCTGTTTTCCAAACGTTACCGGATTTACCCGTTTATCAAGTCCAGTATGCAAAACGCCAAGCTTCGGGATTCATTCGCAAGCTCCGAGGGCTGACATTAGCCCCGCCAGATATTCCTGTGGTGTCATAAAAAAAAGAAGGCGCGGCAAAAAAAAGTTTCTAAGCTTTCTCTGCCAGGCCTATTCACCCTTCCGCGCCTACTCCGTAAAGGGCCACTAATCCGTCGTAGGGCTTCAATCTGGCTACAACATCGAAGTGTCGTGGCTCCGCCCATACGGGGTTATTCTTCCACTGGACGATATCTTCCCCCGATATATCGCTCAGTTCTTTTCCATATCTGAAAGCGCAATGCTCCTTCAGGTATCGATGGCATGCCCGCACCTGGGGCGAGTGCATGAACCTCGCATTTTCACTCCACCAAGTGAGGAAACCTGCCTCATACAACCGTCCTTCCTCGCCGCAGGGATGACTAACGGCCAGAAAATCCAGGAGATCTGCGGTGGAACAATCACCATTGAGGATATCGCGCCTCAAATCGCCCTCCCCATCGATGCCCGGAAAGCCCATCATTCTCCAGGCATCTATTTTCGCGACACCCCTCTTCACAAGACATTCGTGAAGGGATGTCAGGGTTCTTGGTTTGTTTCTCCATTTATTGCAAAATAACGCAATGAATGGATCTTTACCTCTCGCAAGCGGCGCAGTCTGTGCGTGTTCGAATGCGAGATCGAAAACCACCGAATCCGGCAATTCCATTTACATCAAGCCTCTTAAATCGTTTAGGTATTATACTTATAAAAGAAATTATTAATTATGTCAAGATAAACCGTCCGATAACGGTCATCGTTGATTGGCATTAAAACCAGCGATTACTTGTAGATTCTAATAACGGTTCTGCGGTTGACCGATACAAGGCAATATCGTGCGGAAAAGGTATCTTCCCGCCATTATTCAATTGGAAGGAGTTTTGTAAAATAAAAGCATCGCTTTGGCGCGATGCAGCCTATGATGTCTCAATATTCTATCTCGTTGTCTATATGACTCATCCGTACTTGATAGCCCGAATTCAATCACTTTGGAAAAAAACCTGTTCAAGCTTCTGCCGCGGGTAATAAAACATTGTTCCATTAACAAATTCATTTATTCCCGCTTCCGTTACACCGAAGACTCGAACGTCGTCGCCGGTGTCAACCATTTTTTGACCGGCGACAACAGGTTCGCCATTTTCTATGCCGTATTGGGTAAGAAGTTCTTTTGTCTGGTAAGGCTCGTAGTGCATCAGCAATGCCATGTTTCCGTCAACACTCACTACTTTTACCCTGCCGCCGCCATTGATATATCCAATATCGCCCTTGCTGAAACTGACAAGCTTTTTTGGCGGCAGTATGCCTTTTGCCAATTCTTCCAGATAAGCTTCATACGAGGTATACTGGCGGACCGTTTCGTTTATGCCATTCTCGTTCGCGCTCTTTGCGTATAACAGATGCTTGGGCTCCAGCATTTGGCCAGGGACCAGATCGGTGAAATTTGCGTAAGTAAAACCGGATGTCGGCTGCAGATAATCCAAATAATCAAGCGTTATCGGCGCATTCGCATCGACATAACCCCATCCATAAATTATTGCGCATATCGCGACGATAAATACTGACATTTTCGCAATTCCTTTTTGGCGCGTTACGGCGGAAATCAAAGCCATCACCGCAAAGATCGGTATGAACCACCCTATGGGCAGGATAGGCAAACCAAACATATTAATTACCTCCTATATCTTCAAAGCTCATTGGATTTGAACGAACTATTTATATAAAAACATATCTTTGTCTTATTGTCAAGCTAGTGTAATGATCCAATCGCCAATAACCGCCTGTTATAACTCAAACACAACTTAAACCCGCGGTTCACAGTGGTCTTGCCACTGCAACGCATTTTTGAATTGTTCGATCAGCTTTGCCGGGTTAAGTTTTCAATAAAAAAACCGCCGATAATGGCGGTTCAAACTCATTGGGGTGACACGATTATGGAATATAAAAAAAAGCCGCAGGGAGATTCAGAATGTTTCTCCTAGCGGCCTCAAAGAGGTGCTATTTTGGCGGGGAAAGAGCCCATTATTCTCCTCGGTGACAATTTGCCGGTAAACGGATCCGGACATCACTTGGGATGCAAACCAAACGATAATAATACCGATAACAGCCGCACACATCGAAAATTCCGGAGATGGATACGATCCGAGGTAATAAAACCAGTACATGGCAGTACAAGATTCCTCCAAAGCGAAAAACCACACCGCCAGCTCAACAACGACCAGCGTAAAGGTAATAAGCGTACCTATTTCATACCGACCCGACGACGACGCCTCATTCTTGATCCAGCCTATCGATCTGATTGCGAGCGGCATCAATCCGATGCCGGTCCAAAGACAAGCCACCAGCAAATTTCCCGCAAACACATAGTCCGCGGCCTCATATATTATTGCCAAATACAGAAGGTACAAAAGAAAATTGCCGCCGCTTTTATGCGTTTCAATCAAAAAGGTTATACCTTCTCGTTCTATCTCTTTTTTAAAGATCATCCTTCACCTCGCAAAGGCTTCAACAAAACGATAACATATTCCCCTGTTGTCGTCGATTACTACCCCGCCTTCCCACTCGCTATACCTATAGTTGGATGATCATTTACTTTCCAATGTCGAAATTATCCCATTTGTTCCACCAATTGCCGGGCCAGTAATTCCAGATCGCGGATGAATTATAAAGCCATAAGCGAAAAGAATGCGGATTTATCAAAACTTGTCTTCCGATTGTAAATCCATCGGAATTTTCAAAATCCTAAGAAAAATTAGTTCTTCTTAAATTTCGGTTCCCCATTCTTCAAATAAAGTGTCGTAATCGCCATCACAAAAAACCCAAGTACTTCCGCTATCAAAACTAGTTAAAGAAGTGCCTTCTTCGTAATTTGAATTTGTATTGACTTTCCAACGCGCCCATCCCGATGCGCTATTCCCCAATACAATTGCATATTTAACACCTGAGGAGAGAGTTGTTCCACTTCCCAAATCTATATCATACCAAGCCCCTGACGAATCTTCCGTAAAAGTGTTTCCATCAATAGCTCCGGATACTAAATCAATTCCGCTCGGTTTCCCTTCGGCATCCGTAGTTCTGATCCCCGCCGAAACTATTCCAGGCAAACCTAAACGATATATCTTGATTCTAACCTTTTTAATTTTATGGGTTGTTTGCGGGGTAAAAGTTTGCGCTTCCCATTTGGGATCAACGACAGAATTAACATCATTATCTCCAGTATTATAATATTCAAAAAGCGCGAGCCTCTCGCTATTTCCATCTCCTTCGCAGACAAAATCAGCGTTATTTTTTGCTTGCACGGCGTTGAAAGAAATATCACCGGTTAAACTATCGCCTTGGATTATGTTTCCGGTATCTGCCGGGACATTCCATTTCACGCCGATGCAAGTATTCGTTATCGGTCCGGTGCCGGTGTTTTTATCCGCAATTGCCCAAACAGAAGCCGCGGCCAAAGACTGATTGTCAATAATTAGTTGTTCTCCGGGATCTTGGATATTATTACAATCAACATCTCTCCAGACATTTAATTTTAAATAATTTTGCAATTCGCCTTGTCCTTGACCCGGGTTACCACAGGTGGTATCGCTGGCTTTGGTTTCTGGATTGTTGCATCCATTTTCGTAATTATTAAAATTTGAAATTTGAGCGCAAACCCAGGCCGGATTGTCATGCACATGCAAGCTGATCGTGTTTTCTCCCTGATCACCCGGCTTTACGTCGCCATAATTAAAGAATAATTGATTGGTTAGGTCTGTTTCTTGCCAAGTGCATTTCTGAACGGGTTGTCCGTTATAAGTGCAATTATCGGTGACTTTTAAATCTAAAGTTCCAGCGGCAAAGGAATTGCCGTTACTAATTTCAGTATCACTGAAGTAAGCGATTGTTCCGCTGATCGCTATTACGACCGCCACGCCAACTACCAATAAGCCCACTAATATTTTTTTATTCATTTTAAATTATAGTGTAAAACAAAACGCAACTCCGGGCGGAATTGCGTTTGAATTTAGGTTATTGATAAATTGAATGATGGGAGCAACATAAATTATTCACTTATTAACCCTCCCAAGCTTGTAAGTGATTGATTTAATATAATCCTAACGCCCAAACAAAGCAAATTTAACTCCTAGACTCATATGAGGGCTCACAGTGGTTTTGCCGATCACCCTTACTTCTTTATCTTTAGGTTATTAAGACTAGAAGCAGCGTTATTTAGATCCCCACGCAACGGATTTTCTTTCCAGCACGATACAAGCTCGGTTATAACATGCTGATAGTGAGCAATGGTTTGTTCTTTGGATTTGGAGAAGTGGGTAAATATCGCCTCTCCCTCGCGAGCGTAATCGCTGACCAATTCGGTGGCATTGCTGATTATGTCGGCTGACTTTACGAGAACGGAGTCATTAGAAAAGGTTTTAATACGCGCAAGCGCTTCCCCTTTGCGTTCTTCCCATGAATGGTCTTTTGATTTTTCCGTTACGCTTTCGACTATGTTCGCAATATCCTGACTAAAACTTTGCGTAAGCATATCATGGGTTACCTTTTTTTCCGGCAAACTGTCCTCAATGGTGTCATGGAGAATGCCAGCCGCAATAACCTCATCACTTGCGCCAACGCGAGCCAAAATAAGCCCGACGGCAAAAGGATGAACAATATAGGGAACGTCTTCTCTAACTTTACGCCTCTGTTTTTGGTCGGTCTCGTGGGTTTTTATAGCGAAATTGATCGCGTCTTGAATCGTAGAACTAAATATCATATTTTTTTACTTTTTATTACTCTCAACGCGCCATTTTCGACCTTGGCAAACAAAAAGCGGCTAAGAGAATTAGTCCAGCGTGACCCGCTGAACGAAATCTCCCAACCGCTTTTCAGTAGTTAGTCGCTTTATTTCATTTGGCTTCTCGCAGATTTCCCAAGTTGCCTACCCTCGCGGGAGAAATAAACGGTCCGAATTAGCTGCACGGACTACAGGCTGAGTTAAAAAGAACTCTTTTACAACTTAATCATAGCACGGTTTATCCAAATGCGCAAGAGTAGTTTGCAATAATGAAGGATAACGACTTCCGGTGATTGGCTAATAGTTCAATCTGATAATAAATAAATTTTCAAATTATTATGAATAATTATTCGTTCTATTATCAATCAATTATTTTCTTAAAATTGCTTTTTAAAAATTTTCCGAACGTCCATAAAGCTTCGTCGGTCTTTTTTATTGAAAAACCTTCTTTAATCTGCTGGAAGAAAGGTAAATATTCATCAAAATATTTTTTCTCTCTTTCTTGATTATTTAATGGTAACTCACAAACCCCCTGGTGATTAATATAACAAAACGCTCGATAAACATGTTGGTCAAATATGGGGTATTTGTTTGGTTTGATAATGTGAAGCAAAAAAATTTTCCATATTGTTGAAACAGTATTAAATTCCTTCAGAAATATATCTTCGTTAAAATTAGGATCGTTTCTGAGTTTATTGATGATTTTTAGTTTAGATAGTATGTTTTCGTTAAAAGATCTCGTTTTCTTTGCGCTCATTTTTGATCTGTTCTTCCACTCAAATAAGGCAAGCAAAGTTTGTTTGCTGTGCTCAGATTGATTAATATTATCACTGTATTTATTGCCCGATTTTTCTTCGTAAGAATCTTCGTATAAAGCGTCCCAAAAATCAATGAATTCTTTTTGGCTCACGGATTTGTTCGATTTGGACAATATAATAAAATTCATAATTTTAATATTCTTCATTATCCTTATTATATGAACCTTCTCCATTCGGATCCCACTCCCATCTACAGGCTGCGCAATGCCATTTGAGATCGGTAACACAGCAACCTCCGGGGAATTCGTCGTCCGCGATCGGCGTATCCGGAGTTAAAAAACCATATGCTATCCGCAAAATCTTCTTTGATTTGCATTTGGGACACTCTTCTGGTTTTTGCATATGATTTTTCTCATAAAATATCGTTTATTAAAGGCAGCGGCGGATTTTCCAAATCTACCCTCTTGTTTTCGATCCTACTTAAATCATTGATGCTTAGAAGTTTATTGTTAGTTTGTTTTTCCTGCAAATATTCACATATTTCTTTCTCGTTCTTTAACAAAGTAATAAACTGCGGTAAAAATGCCTTCGAAATGATTTTTCGTGGTTCTTGATCTGGGCAATAATTAATAACGAGACCGATATATCCCAACCAGTCTGGAAACTTGGCAGTCGCTTGGATATCAACCAATTTCGATTCAGCAACTAAGGTTGCTAGTTTTATTTGCGTTGTTACGCTTGCGCCAACAAAAAAATCACTGTATTTATCAGCTTCCTTGAGAAGGGCGTGATTTTCCTTACCATGTGGCCAGAATGTTTCGTCGTCGGGATGGTACCCGTGTATTATTTTTGAGAATGCAACGCGAAAAGCGCCATGCCCACATGTTGTACAAAAAAGTTTCCAACACCAATTTTTTTGCGAAGCATAGTCGCACAAAGCAACAAAGGAATTTCTTTGATTTTTTTGCGTTTGATTATTTTTGGAAGACATATATTTTTTCAATTCTTGCTACCAAATTTCGCAACAATACAACTTAGGCGCAGAAGCAAGCCTCCTGCCGCTGCATATTTTAATTTTTACAAAATATCATGCTCAAAAAGGAATATCTATTGAATTTAGCCGGATTGATCCGTGGTCAACTTCGATCCCGACCGTATAGCTGCTTTTTTGGGCAAATACATCGATTCGGCCCCTCCGGTTCCGCCAGACCTCTTTTTCTGTTCGGGAGTAATAGCCGAGATCATAAAAATATCGCTTGATCCAAGCTTGGATTTTTGAATGATCTGATGTTTTAATTTTTAATAAATCGTTCGCTAATAAATCCACTTTAAAAAAATTTAATTCCTTTAATTTTTATTAGGTAAGAATGAGTCATCCAAATAAGTTTTTTTAAGGGTTTCTTTTTCGCTTTGCGAAAGATCCGATTCAAGGCGATCAAGATAAAATCGCATTCCTTCTAGAATAGATTCGAATTTATTTATTTGCTCCCCGAGATATTCTAAATTGATTTTTTTCTTTAAGGACGATTGTTCAATTTTATCTTCGGAAGAAATTTCTATTATGGAATACCCGTGAAAAAGCTTATTTCTAACTTCCGAGAAGCTTTTAAGCTTTTCAATAATACTATGATAGCTTGTAGCCTTATCTAATTTATCATCAAAATTGAATTTTGAATTATAAATAAACAAAACCATTTTATCCTTAAAATTTATTCTATCTATATTCTCTGCAATCTTTATTTCGCTAATTGTTTTTTTTATGCCAATTAGCGATAAACGGCGAAACAAACTGTTCAAGCTGACCTCCAAAACTAGGTGCAACGAAATGAAGGTTTCTATTATATCCGCTTCATTTAGGTCTCCTTTAGACAGCAACAGTCTGCATTTTTCCTTATTGGATGTTATGAGGTATTCTGATTCAGTTCTAATTTCCATAGGATTCATGCAAGCAGTTACTTTTACCGGTTCGCCTATTATTATTTTGACGCTTTTTTCTTCCATCTTATTTTTTCGGGATATTTATTAAAAATTACTGTTTCGATTCCCGCTTTTTTCATAACTGCAAGGCATGGCTCACAGCAATGGTCGTGCCCGATCAGATACATTATTCCGCCTTTGGTATCGCCCTTGGCATTTTTTATTGCATCCAGCTCCGCATGGCCATCCTGTTTGCAAATTGCTTTGCATTTCGAATAATCCTCGCCCGGCGACCGCGGGCATTTCTTCTGCGGGTTGCGGCACCAGTCACTACCAACATAATATTTGCCGTCTTTTTCGATAATTGCGACAACGTGCCGTTTTGCGCATTTTCTTGAATCAATCCGCAACTTGATTTCGATTTCTTTTTCTTTTTGGTCATTTAAAAAATCGACAATCTTGGCCATGGTTTTATCTAAATTTTTTTCAATATCGTGTTCCCAGAAACGAAACACTTTCCAGTCTATTTTTTTATAGTATAGATTAACCTCTTTATCCCTTTCTATATTTCTCGCAATTTTGGTTTCCCAATATTCTTTCCGTATTGCGGGCATTCTAAAATGTTTTTTACATCCGTGCCAAAAACAAGAATCGAGAAAAATAACAATTTTGTATTTTTTTAAAACTATATCCGGCTTGCCAAAATATTTTAACGAGTTTTTTCTATATCTGAATCCTTTTGACCAAAATGCTTTCCTAAAGGCAACTTCCAACTTTGTGTCTTTGCTTTTAATATTTCCCATCAGCCAGCTTCTTTTTTGCGGCGAAAGTTTGTCCATTTATTATTATGATTTCTTTCAGACTGCTAAATTAAAATATTAAAAATTTATGTTTAAAGCGTTTTCGATAATCTTTAAATGGATTTTTTTGTTTCTCATCAAGGCGGTTGTCTCCTGCCCAACGGAGATTCTGCCGCTGCGATCTATTCTTTTATTGCCGATTTTTTTGCCGTTGATTGAGACTTGGAGCTCTTTCAATTTAACAATTTCTCTATCCATGGACACAAAAAAATACCCTCGCAATAACTCGCTGTTAGTTAGTTTCCTTTCGTAACCGTTTGTGAGATTTCTCAATCCTTGTCTTAATCCCATATTATTTATGATTAAGGTTATTTATCAAAAATTTGTACTGGATTTATTTTGAATTGCAGCATATTCGCGGTGGCCCGGCCTCCATCTCCGCCCTTTCTTTGCATGGTTATGTTGCCTATTTTCAAACTGCCTTTGCTTGTTATTTTCACCGGGCCGTTGGCGAAGAAATTCATAGCTTCGTTTATGGTCTTTAACGACCATTTTCTGGTTCCATTGGAAACCAAAATAACGAGCATCCAACCGGCGGATAATATGCCGCGGCCCTTCAATATATCGGAAACGATCAATATTTTGTTTTTATCGAAAAAAGCGATTATTTTAGCTTGATCCTCTAGAGACATTTCGTCTAGAAACATTCGGCGATCATCTCTTAATTTTATTTTTGATTTGGGAGCGATTTCGCCGGTGAATATTTTTAAAATGCGCTTAATGTCTTCAGGAATTTGCCATAACGAAACCTAAGTATCAACCCATCTTTTATCAATTTGATTGAATCCCTGCGGATTGCTTACCAGCTTGACCGAAAGATTTTCCGCGGCGATAACTTTTTTTAGATAAATCGTTATCTGAACTTGAACATCAGTTTTGTATCCGTGCAACTTTAACGCTTCGACTTTTTCGATCTCATCTAGCGGATAACCCATTATAGTCAGCCATTCTTGCGCCTCTTGGTCGTTTTTCCAATCGTTAAATTTTTTGACAATGTCGTCTTCGTTTCTAAATCCGCCCTTGGCGGTGGCCGACCCCCTGTCTATAAGTTTTTGTTTGTCTTTTTTATTTTCCATCTTTTTTGAAATCCAAAGTTCTTATTACCGCTTTTTTGATCGAGTTCGTTGTACGCGTATTTTTTAAATCCGGGTATGCACAAAGAATTTTTTCGAAAACAAGTTTTAAGACCGGAACGGATACGCTATCTCCAAATTGTTGGTAAGCAACGTTTCTTTGTGGTGGCAAAATAAAATTTTCGGGGAATCCTTGCAGTCGGGCACATTCTCTTGGCGTTAGTTTTCTTATTTTATTGTTTACCAAATAAGCACCGGTTTTGGCGGCGGCTCCGCCGCCAAATGCCGACAACGTGATCCCGGCTGCGTTAATGGAATATATGCGTTCTCCTTGGCCGCCATTGTTGATAGTTCCTATTTGCAACGGCCTAGTTGAATCAATTATTATTTCGTCTGTTTTGCGTATTTTAATATCGGGACGGCTTATATAGCATTCCTTCGGAACTATACGCTCATCCTCCAAAATATCTTTTACAATTTTAGTTTTCGCCGATTTTGTTGGAAATTCAAAATTTTCGACATTCAAATCTTTCCTAAAACCTATTATATATATTCTTTCTCTGGCTTGAGGGACTTCATAATCGCTGGATTTTAAAACATTAGTAAATACTTTGTACCCGATTTCGTCCAGTATCCTTAAAATCGTTTCTATTGTTTTTCCGTCATTATGTTTTTTCAGGTTCTTCACGTTTTCAAGAAATAAAATTGACGGTTTCTTGTGCTTTGCTATTCTCGCAACGTCAAAAAACAGTGTGCCCCTTGCGTCATTAAAGCCTTTCATTTTCCCGGAAATGCTAAACGCTTGGCAGGGAAATCCTGCACATAAAACATCATGATCTGGGATTTCCTGTTCTTTTATTTTTGTAATATCCCCATGGGGTAATTCTCCAAAATTATTTAAATATGTTTCTTGAGAATTTTTGTTCCATTCCGAGCTAAAAACGCAAACACCGCCGAAACTTTCCAGTGCGAAACGGAATCCGCCTATTCCGGCAAATAAATCTATAAAAGCAAATGTTTTTTTTGGCGAATTGGACATATTGTTTTCTCTACTTTAGCGCTTTTATTGCCTTATATCAATTTTTTGACGAAGCCCAAGGCTTCGTCAGATCTATTTATATTTTTATGCGAAATACCCCCTTTTACCCCCACCTTGCGGCTAAAATGCGTTGGCCTGCCCCAATTCGAGCCCGGCTGCCCCTTTGCGAGGGAAGCCCCGGAAAACAGCAGTTTGGAGGGGCGACCGAAGCTTAAATCGAAAATCAAACCAAAAAGCGGGATCTCTCCCGCTTTTCGTAAATGTTTCAACTTCTGGGCTCCGATGGTAGGACTCGAACCTACAACCTTCTCGTTACACTTATCCCCGTGTTTCCACGAAGCGTGGACTATATCATCGCCTTCCATTTGGATCAGGCGTTCCGGTATCTAGTCTCTACGGTGCCCCCCGCAGAATGCGGGGGTTCCCACGGTATTACCTTGTTAGACAAGTCTAATTTTAGGCTTCACCGTTATCCCGGAATTTTCACTCTGGCATTTCTGCCAAAGGCTGCGATATTTCACAGCGAGCCGCGCTACCGTTGCGCCACATCGGAATACGTTCAAATAATAACCTATTAGGCAAAATATTTCAAGGGCTGGCAGGCGGCAAGTGGCTTCAATTTATTGGCGAATAGCGTACAATATTACTATAGAAATCCATTAACCACCAAAAAATATGGAAAAACAAAAAGGAGCTTGTAGTGTCGCGTTGTGCCTGATTCTTGCCATTTTTTCGGCCGGCGCGGTTTTCGCTTATTTTTATTATGTCAAAAATCCGGTTTGCCCCACGGTACAACCCGCGGTTTGTCCGGCAACCCAGCCGCAAGCTTGTTCGGAAACTACGACCCCGGCCCCGGCATCGCCGGTTTCTTGCGACGCCAGCGATCTTTCGGCTTCGGTGAGCTTTGAAGGCGCGGCCGGTACCATATATGGGTCGCTAAGCATTAAAAACATTTCCAATGAAGCTTGCACGATCGAAGGAAATAATTTTCCCCGGCTTAATTACGACGAAAACGCGGTAAAAAACATCAATGTCGTAAATCAAGGCTTGCCGAGCGCAAAGCAATTCGTGATCAATCCGGGTTCAGCGGTTTACGCCTTGATCCATTTTCCGAACGGCCCGCAATGCAATTCCGGGATCAACACGGTGAACGCGACGCTAAGTTATGAGATCGCGCCAAACATTAACCTGAATTTTGAGAACGTCCCGCCCCAAGGCGGGCAGAGCCAACCGGGATTCAGCCTAACCGCTTGCGCCGCCAGCCAGGACATCACGCAAGTGAGCATTAGCAATCTTTCCGACCAGCCAACCCCCTAGCTTGATCTTTGGCCCGCAGATAAAGAAAAAAAGGCTCAAAAGCCTTTTTTTGTTACGATCAATATAACGGGGGCGAATGGGCGCGATTGACAAAAAAAAATTTTATTGATACTCTTGGCGGCAAGGAGGTGCGAAAACGCAGATTCAGAATTGGAGAGCGGCAGCTCGATTCCGCTGGATCCAAATTGCTCTTTTCATTCTATTAGCCGCTTGGCTGGTTGTCGGTCGACCGCAAGATATAACCAAATGTATTTTTGTTTTCCCGGTTTTCGGAGCGATGGGATACGCCATCGACTGGCTGGGAACGGCAAAAATGAAATTATGGAAATATCCGCGCCAGCCGTTCAATAAAACCAGCTATTACGCTTTGGTCGTAACCGGATGGGCAATCCTCAGTGTCGCGATCAACCAGTTTTGGAATTGGTGCTGGATAAACATTGATTACGCGCCAAGCAACAATCTGATGGAACGCATTCTTATCTTTAGCGCGGTTTATGTTATTTTTGTGGGCTTTTGTGAAATTCCTAATTTTAAAACAAAAACCTGGGCTTATAATGCCCCATGGTGGCTGGTTTTAAGCGGATGGATCCCGCTGATCGGATTGATCCGTTTGATTTATTTGTCCGTTCCCGCGTAATAACACGTAACAAAAGGCTTAAATGGCCTTTTTCTTTTTTAGCGATCTTTTTACCAATCATTGACTAAGCGCCCAACTTATGTTAAAAAATTCATCAGTCCGTTTAAAAGGAGGAAGAACATGGAATTTCTATTTAAGTGGGACGGCAAAGAGTACATTGTCGAAGGCACGCAAAACAGCCTGGAGCACCTAGTCTTGTCCGATACCAGGGAAGTCCTGACAATATCCGAATGGAGCGACGAACCAACGCCCAGGATCGATTACCTGCTCAAGGTTCTTCATGACTACCAGGAAAGCCTGGCCGAAGAGCTCTCGATCATCTTTAACGCACCGATAGCCGAACTAATCGAGCCGAAAAAAACCGAGTTGGGAGAATTGGAAGGAGAATAAGCGAATGCCCGAAGAAAACAAGAAAGTTAATCTCGCTGAAGCGCTTTTCATAGCAGAAGCCCGAAAAGCCGCCAGCATACTGAATGAAGCGATCAACTACCAGGAACTAATGGATCTTGGAAGCCGCGGCGCCCTGCTTACCAATGCCATTGGAGAGCTTAACGGATTTTTGGCAAGCCGAGATCAAACCGGCACACTGCTCGAAAATTCCATCTGGGTGGTCAATATGTTTGACCAAGCCGATACCGGCGGCGCTATTATGAGAAAACGCGACGGCGAAAAACTCCGAGCCGCGATCGAAGAATTAAGGGTCGCCCTAAATCAAAAAGGGAAACTTACGATCCTGGATTCGGAACAGATCGAAAGCGCGATTGCCGCCCGAAGATGATTTTTTGAAAGCCCGGAACCAATCCCGGCTTTTTATTTTATTAAACACATTGATGGAACGAACATGTCGGATCAATACTCTTGACATTATCCAATCAAAGCGATTATATATAGCGCAGAGGTGATTTGATGCGATGTAAAGTTATATGTTTGATGCTTATGCTGTCGATGGCAACTTCGGCAGTGTTGGCCGAAGATAGCTATATGGACATCACTCCATATTGGTGGCTGAGCAACGAAACGGTTACGGTTTATGTAGTACCCGATAATGGGTCCAAGATAAGGACCGAACTGGGCGCTACCGATGAACTCATGATCCGATTTAACGGCAGTGGGACGGAAGCTAATTGTTTCTTGCTTCACGCAACGCCGACAAACTCGACCGCCCATAACGATCTTGAGGCCGGAATTTATCCGTTAGGAAATTTCAGCGCCAAATTCTTCGACATAAGCGCCTCCAATAACCTTAGTGTGAGGCTATGGAAAGGATGTCAGAATACGCAAGGAAGCCACGGATGGCCCACATGTGATTCTTATGCCGGTCAGTTAAGCATTCGCCATGCCAAGATTGACGCCAAGTTCTTGCAGGTGTGGCAACCCATATCCTGGCAAAAAGAAAAGTGATGTAAAAAGGGAGAATCAGCCGTAGTAAACGCTGATTCCCCTATTGTCCTTTATTTGAAATTAATTTTTTAAATTAATAATGGCTTCACGAAAACGAGACGCCTAACGGGCGTTTTTTATTTGGATACGCGCGAAAAATGATTCTAGCCGTTTTTTACGAAACGGACGATTGATAAAAAACGATCTATTTGTTAGATTTAATGTTATAAGTTCGATGTTAAAAACGCCACGCTTATTACGCGGCCAAAGCCAATCATATGAGCAACTACTTAACGCCGGAAGGCATGGAGAAATTCAAAAAGGAACTGATTAACCTTGAAACCGTTAAGCGGCGGGAACTGGCCGACAAGTTGAATTACGCCATTTCTTTTGGCGACCTTAAAGAAAATGCCGCTTATCATGAAGCTAAAGAAGCGCAAGGATTTCTTGAAGGCCGGATCCTGGAACTGAAAGGGATCATTTCCAACGCCCAGGTGGTGGAAAAAGTGAATAATGGCCTGGTCGGGATCGGATCGACCGTTTTGCTGTCGTTAAACGGCAGTAACGAGGAATATTCCATCGTCAGCCCCGAGGAAGCCGACGTATTCAAAGGAAAAATATCGTTCAAATCACCCCTGGGAAAGGTCTTGATGGGAAAAACCAAGGGGCATAAGATCAACATCGACGCCCCGGGAGGAAAAACCGAATACTTTATCGTCGACATCAAATAAATATTATATTTTAAAATTGACTCCGCGATCGGGGTATTAAACCCCGATCTTGCGGCCAAAGGGAGCACCCCTTGAAGCATATTAATGCTTTAGGATTACCTAAGGAATCCTCTTGGGAAACACCCCGATGCATAGCATACGGGGTATTTCCCAATAAACCGTCGAATCCCTATGCCCGGAGAAACCATCTTGAAAGTAAAAAACATCGTCAAGAATTACGACGCGAAAATTGCCGTCGCCGGCGTGTCATTCGAAATCAAGGCCGGTGAAGTGGTCGGACTATTGGGTCAAAACGGCGCGGGAAAAACCACGATCATCAACATGATCCTGGGAATTCTGGAACCGACCGAAGGTTCGATCGAGATTCTCGGCGAAAACACAAAAAACCACCGCGAAAAAACCGCGGCTAAAATGAATTTCGCGGCCGTTTACGCTCACCTACCCGCCAATCTTACCGTTTACCAAAACCTCTATGTATCAGGGCTTCTTTATAGTGTCAAAAATCTTAAATCAAAGATCGAAAAACTTCTCAAGGAATATGATTTGGAAACTTTTGCGAATACCAATTCGGGCCTTCTTTCGTCGGGAGAGTCCAGCCGGCTGAATCTCGCCAAATCCACCATCAACGATCCCCGCTTGCTGCTGTTGGACGAACCAACCGCTTCGCTTGATCCCAGTATTTCCCGGATCATCCGCGAACGCATCAAAAAATACGCCAAAGAAAACGACGCCGCGGTGCTTTGGACGTCCCACAACATGCGTGAGATCGAGGCGGTCTGCGACAAAATAATTTTTCTCTCGCGCGGCTTGGTCATAATGCAAGGCGACCCCAAAACCCTGCCCCAGGAACGCGGCCAAAAAGACCTGGAAGAACTTTTTATAAAAATCGCCCGGGAAGCGCCTTCGGCCTAAAACCATGGACCCATCCAAGATCTACGCCATTTTCATCCGCCAGTTTTTCCTTATTAAAAACAATCCTACCCGGCTGGCAAACACTTTTTTATGGCTGGTGATCGATGTCACGGAATGGGGCTTTATCAGCAAATATTTGGCAACTTTAGGATACGCGACCTTCGGCTATGTTTCGGTGATCTTGGGCGCGGTTATCCTGATGCAATTCATGACGCGCATCCAGCAAGGCATCATGGCCTTTTTTTTAGAAGACATTTGGACCCAGAACTTCATTAATTATTTCGCCTCCCCTCTGAAAGTGAGCGAATACGTCGCGGGCCTGATCCTGTCAAGCATAGCTACGGCGATCATCGGCTTTATGATCATGATCGGAATAGCCGGACTCGCGTTCGGCTATAATCTTTTTGAGATCGGCTTTCTCCTTTTGCCTTTTATGACCGTTCTTTTTATTTTTGGCATGGCGGTGGGTATTTTTGTCGCCGGCGTCATTTTCCGCTTCGGCCCCTCGGCCGAATGGGCAGGCTGGCCGATCCCGATTGTCCTGTCTTTGTTTTCCGGGGTTTTTTATCCGATCTCGACCTTGCCGACCTTTATGAGGGCGTTTGCCGCGCTCCTCCCCTCATCATACGTTTTCGAAAGTATGAGAGGCATGATCGCGGGCCAACTCTCCGGCCAATCCCTTGTTTTAAACCTTGGAATCGCGGGAGTACTGGCTGCTGTCTACTTTTTCGCGGCTTATTGGTTTTTCGTGCGTATTTATCGGTATAACCTGAAACACGGAACAATCGCCCGCTTCAACTCCGAAGAACTTTAAAGCTATTGACAAAGAACAAAAAATGTTTAATCCTTCAAGCGGAAGGATTTAAATGGTTAAAATTGGAGGGTTTAAAAAATGACCGGATTTAGATATTACGCTGTTGTAGCCGCGGATCCCACGGATGAAAAGGCGGAGCCCTTATCCCTGGGGCAGATAAGCCTGGAATATCAGCCTCAACTTGAAGGAACAATCTGCGTTTCTCGAGCACGGGCTAACCGGATGCGCGACGTGAAATCGGATGAACCATATAACTTATTTATAGTCGATGATATTGTTCTATGCGATGAGTTGTCGGGCTCAACTCCATTCAATGCCGCAGTACTGATCTTGCGCCCGGTCAAAAAAGACTACAAAACAAGATTGGTTAAAAACCTGTCGGCCGCGAAACGAACCACCCGATAGAGGCGATAATACGCCTCTTTTTTTATCGCTCTATATTGACAAATATATTTTTTCGTGGTAAAAATATCCTTATCGGTAAAAGGAGGAATTGAAAGTGAGCGAACAGGAAAAGCAGTATTTTGTCGTTATTAGAAGAAACACAATTGACAAAATCAACGCTCCCATAGGGCTTGGCCATATCAATTTTAGGGGAAGGCTGGAGATAGGAACCTTTGTCGTCCTTTCCCCGGAACAACTCTTGCGGAGGATAAGCGAGGCTGAGGCAATGACTTTCTTTAAGGTAATCCAAATCGTCCAATTCCCCTCGAGCCAAAAAAACTCCGATGTGCTCATTTTGGGAATGCTCGACGAACAGGAACAAAAGAGCTTGGCAGAAAATCTTTCCGTTGTACCCAACAAGACCTTGCGATAACCGCATTAGGCAGAGGCGACAATACGCCTCTTTTTTTATTACGCGCTTTTGTTAAGATGAATTTGCGATGGAAACCAAAACCATTCAACAAAAGATCATTCTCGGCGCCCCAAGACATAAGGTTTATGAGGCCATCCTTGATCCAAAGATCCACGCGGAGTTTACGCAAGCCAAAGCCGAAAACGATATTAAGGTTGGCGGAAAATTCAGCGCCTACGACGGATTTATCAGCGGGACCAATCTTGAACTTAAAAAGGATGAGAAAATAGTCCAGCGATGGACAACGACCGACCTTCCAAAGGGCCACTTTACCGAAGTGATCTTTGAGTTTAAAGATCACGATAAAGGAACGGAGCTGCTATTTACTCAAACAAACGTCCCGGATAAATATTATAAATCCCTGGTCCAAGGCTGGAAAGACTTTTATTGGAAACCATTAAAATCATTCTTTGCGTTCGTTTGAATCTAATATTAAGCTTATGGAAAAAAATAATGCCAAGAAAGAAGAGTATAAGGTCAACGGCCACGAGATGGTCAAAAAGATAAAGGAACTGATCGCGGAAGGAAACATCAGGCGGATAATCATCAAAAACGAAAAAGGAGAAACTTTTATTGAGATTCCGCTGACGATCGCGGTAGTGGGAACCGCACTGGTCCCGATCTGGGCCGCGGTCGGCGCCCTGGCCGCCCTGATCAGTAATTGCACGATCGAAGTCGAAAGAAAGTAATAACGGAAACAATCCCTAAATTCTATGTGGTTTTTGTTTGGCCTTGGAGCCGGTTTTTTAAACGCTCTCACTACCGCTTTTTCCAAAAAAGCAGTTAGAAATGTCGACCCTTATCTTGTTCCCCTGGCCCAAACGCTGCTTTCGCTGCCTGTTTTTGCCATTGCCATCCTGGCAACCGGATGGACCGCGCTCTCAACGCTGTTTTGGCCTTCGCTCATAGTCTCCGGTTTAATAAACGTCCTGGCCTCGATCCTCACGATGAAAGCGCTGAAAATAGGCGATCTTTCGCTTACCATTCCCTACTTTGCCTTTACTCCGCTATTTTTGACGCTGACCTCGAAATTAATGCTTAACGAATCGATCGGCACCAGCGGATTTATCGGCATACTAATGATCACGGTCGGATCTTTAGCCTTGCAATGGACTAAAGGGGGAAGCCTGATAGATCCCTTTAAAAATTTCGCGAAAAACCGCGCGTCGCAATTGGCTTTATTGGTCGCTTTTTTGTATTCGATAAGCACTAATTTCGACAAGGTCGGGATCCGGCACTCAAGCGCCATTTTGTATCCGGCCTCGATCTACGCCTTCCAAGCCATGGTTCTTTTGCCGATAGTGATCTGGCGGAAAAAAACAACGAAAAACGATATCAAAAAGAACCTTAAATATTTGCTTCCCATCGGCCCAATCGCGGCCGTCATGATGCTTTTTTATTCGGCCGCCATCTCATCGGCCCTGGTTGCCTACGTCATCGCCTTGAAACGTACCGTCGTTATTTGGAGTGTTCTTATCGGATACTTTGCGTTTAATGAAAAAAACTTTATGCCAAAGCTCGCGGGCGCGACCGCGATGGTCTGCGGAGTGTTGCTGATCGCGGCAGGCTAAATAAAATTTCTCTCTTCATCGAAAAAAACGGGGTTAATACCCCGTTTTTTTAGCTAAATCCGGTAATCTCTAGTAATCCTTAAGTTTTTTTAACGACGCGTGCTGGCGGATCTTCTCCAGCGCTTTGGCCTCGATCTGGCGGATCCGTTCGCGCGTAACCCCAAACTCCTTACCCACTTCTTCCAAGGTGTGGGTGACTCCGTCTTCCAGGCCGAATCGCAAAGCCAGGATCTTTTGCTCGCGCGGCGTAAGATCGACCAACACTTCATGCAAACGGTTTTTCAATAAACTGCGCCCTGCTTCCAAGGCCGGGGAAATAACCTTGTCGTCGGCGATAAATTCGGCCAGAATACTGTCTTCGCCTTCCTCACCAACCGGCGTTTCCAACGATACCGAATCCTGGGATATCTTCTGGATATAACGGACTTTACTGACCTCCAAACCCAATTCCGACGCGATTTCCTCCGGGAAAGGTTCGCGACCCATTAGCTGCAAAAGCTTCCGCTTGGCTTGCGTGTATTTCGATATCGTTTCGATCATATGCACGGGAATACGCACGGTCCGCGCCTGGTCGGCCAAAGCTCGCGTGATCGCCTGCCTGATCCACCAAGTGGCGTAAGTCGAAAACTTATAACCTTTGCGCCAATCGAATTTTTCCACCGCCCGGAACAAACCAAGATTCCCTTCCTGAATGAGATCAAGCAACGTAAGATGCTGGCTCCGGCCGATATATTTGCGGGCGATCGAGACAACGAGTTTCAGATTGGACTGGGTAAGCCTTTTTTTGGCCTCAAGATCCCCGGCTTCGATTTTTTTTGCCAACTCCTTTTCATCGCGCGCCGTAAGCGGCGGAATTTGTCCGATCTCTTTTAAATACATCTGGACCGGATCGATCTTAGCCTCGGGCCGTTTCTTCACATCTTTTACGCCAATCTCCAAAAACTCGCGCGCTTCTTTGACTTCGATGCCGGCTTGATCAAGATTTTGATACAAATCATCCAGACCGTCGATATCGAGCTCGACGTTGGGAAAGAAAAACAAAACTTCCGAATAGGTCACAAAGCCGCGGTCCCGGCCCTTTTCCATGAACACTTCGAGCTTTTTGGGATCAAAAACCTTTGGAGACTTGGCCGGTTTTTCCTTTTTGATCTTTATTTTCGATTTTAAAACCGGTTTTTTTGGCTTGGCCTTGGCAACCTTTTTGGCCAAAACAGCCGGCGCTTTCTTTTGTTTGGCCACCGGATCTTTTGGCTTGGCCTTTGTTGCTTGTTTTTTTGTTTTTTTTATCATAAAAACGGACAATATATTTAGAAACGCTAAATTTTCGCGACGTTGTATTTTATCCTCCGGATCACACTATTGATTCAAACGGTGATGCGGACTATAGAAAGCATATTCACGAAGAGTCTCCTTAACTTAAAAAATAGATTACCGATTCGTGAATGTGATTTCTATATTATACTTTATCGCTGTGTTCCAAATTAAAAATCGACTTTGATAAGGCGTTGTAATCATTTTTTAAAGATTCAGCGGCCTCCGCGTTATTATCTTGTTCGGCTTTTCTTAGTTTTTTTGAAATTACTTCAAGCTCCGCCTTCAATTTTAAATTTTTAACTTCATTTATTAAAAAAAGGGTTTCTTCGGCCGCCTCTTTTTCTTCAACGGTTTCGATCTCGGCCTTCAGATAAAGAACATCGTAGTATCCTTTTATTTCCGGCGGTAAACGGCCGTCAAGATCAAGGGGGCTTTCTTTCAAAGCCGAAAATATTTCCTTGGCTCGTTCCGAAAATAAAACCAAACAGCCGATATCAACCGTTTCAATATTATTAGCATATTTTAAAATTAAAACCAGCAAACGCTCTTCCAAAAGCTCGATCCGCGGCTTTTGCGCGGTTTTTTGGGGAACCGTATTCAAATCCGTATCGGTCATAACATCTATGACCTTCTTTAATTCCTGACGCAGATCTTCTTCTCTCGCGTCCAACTCATGGGCCAAAATTTTAAGCCAATAAGATCGCTCGACTTGATTATCTAATTTTTTAATGGCCGGCAATAAAAGCTTGGAAATGTTTTTTTTCCCTTCCGGGGTTGACGTATCGTTCCCGGCCAAAGCATTCTCGAAATAATACTCCATTATCGATTTGGTGTTCAAAACCGCTTTTTTCCATTCTTCGGGATTTTCCGCGATCACATCGGCCGGGTCCTTTCCTTCATAAGGCGGCCGCACTACCCTCACGCTGAACCCCTCGCTTAAAGCCAGGTCAATACCTCTTTTGTTGGCCGTATCGCCCGCCAGATCCATGTCGTAGCCAAGGATAAGGTTCTCGGTATACCGCTTCATGATCTTTAACTGAAACAGCGTCAAGGCCGTCCCGGAACTCGAGACTACATTCAAGATCCCCGACTGGACCGACATTATGACGTCGGTATACCCTTCAACCAGAATGCAGGCGTTCTTCTTTTTTATTTCCACCTTCGCCCGGTCAAGCCCGTACAAAATGCGGCTTTTATCGTAAAGAATTGTTCCGGGAGTATTGATGTATTTGGCGTCATCGGGGCTTTTGGCCTGCGTTATCCGCCCGCCAAAACCAACAACCTGGGAATTAAAATCAAAGATCGGGAACATGATCCGGCCCCGGAACCGGTCGTGAACGGAACCCGTCTCGGAACGGACCGCGAGACCCGCTTTTTCGATCTCACCGTTTTGGTAAGAGCTGGAATTAAGAAAATTACCGAGTCCGTGCCAAGAGTCGGGAGCGTAACCGATCCGCCAGTCTTTGATGCTAAGTTCCGAAAGTCCGCGCGACAATAAATAGCTCTTGGCTTCAAGGCCCGCCTTGCTCCCCTCCAATTGGCGTTCGTAGAATTTTGCGGCCAGCTCGCAGGCTTCATAAAGCCGCTCGCGCTCGGTTTTAAGCTGGACGGCTTCGGGGGTCTGCTTCTTTAATTCCACGCCGGCCTTGTTGGCCAAAATACGCAAAGCGTCACCGAACTCCACGCCCTCGATCTCTTTTACGAAACCAAAAATATCCCCTCCCTTCTGGCAACCGAAGCAATGCCATATCTGTTTGGTGGTTGATACGAAAAAAGAACCTTTTTTTTCCGAATGAAAAGGGCACGGAGCTTTATAATTGGCGCCGCTTTTTTGAAGCTTGATATACTGGGATATAACCTCAACGATGTCCAGCCTGCTTTTGATTTCTTCAATGACCGAAGAGTACATTACGATTGCGTCTTTTAACAAGCGTATAATAACACGGTCCGACGCTATTAACAACCAAAAATCAAGAAAAAAACAGGGAAAATTTTAGGGCTTTTGATCGGCGCTTTAACGGCGTTTTACCTTGACAATAAGGCGAAATAAACATTAAAATATATCATTAAACTCAATATCGGGATCGAGTCGTGCAGACCGTGGTTTTCTATTCAAACAGAAAGTCCGCTTACAACTTAATCGTATGGAAACACCTAACCCAAAAAAGGTTGCGATGTTCAGCATCCATTCCGATCCGCTGGCTCCTCTTGGAAGCCAGGAATGCGGCGGGCAGAACATATACGTCAAATATTTGGCCGAAGAATTGGAAAAATTAGGCTGGTACACCGATACCTTCACCCGCTGGGACAACCCCCGCAAAAAACAGGTTACCAATTTTTCCAAACATAGCCGGGTGATCCGCTTGAAAGGCGGACCGGTTTCGTCCATTCCCAAAAAGGACCTTTTTCCCGTTTTGCCCGAAATCTTCGAAAATTTCCAAAAATTCATCAATTACGAAAATCCATACGCCTTGTTCCACGGCCACTATTGGGATGGCGGCTGGATGGCTCTCAAAGCGGCTCAGAAATTCCGGAAACCGTTTGTCGAGAATTTCCATTCGATCGGAATAGTAAGGCATGAAACAAAGAAAAAATTTTTCAATGATAGCGATGAAGCGGATTATTTTTCGAAACGGATCAATCTGGAAAACGAGATAATGAAAAATTGCTCCTGTATCATCAGTTTGGCGGCTTCGGAGAAGGAAAACTTGGAAAAACTTTACGGTTGCGCGAAGGAAAAGATCAAGGTTATTAAAGGGGGCGTGAACTTAAAACATTGGCCCCTTATCGAAAAAGAAAAAGCCAGAAATACCATCGGCGTGGACCAAAAATCCTTCATCGTTCTCTTTGTCGGCCGATTGGAATGGCGTAAAGGAATAGGAACGCTGATCACGGCTGCTGGCTTGCTTAAAAAGGAAATAGACAATTTAAAGATCATGGTCGTGGGAGGAAAAATATTCGGACCCAATAAAAACGCGGCCGATTGCAAAGAATTCAAAAGACTGCAAATCAAATCCGAGGAAGAAGGGGTGGGAAGCATCGTAACTTTTTGCGGCAACGTCGATCATGGACGGTTGCCGGTTTATTATCGAAGCGCCGATGTTTTCGTGATTCCTTCTTATTACGAACCGTTCGGATTGGTAGCGCTCGAAGGAATGGCCAGCCTGATACCGGTGATAGCGTCCCGGGTGGACGGACTCGCGGCCACGATCGAAAACGGGATCACCGGCCTGCTTTTTGAGGCGCGCAACTCCCTTTCCTTGAAAAATAAGATAATGGAAATTTACCGTTCCAAGGATTTGGCGAACACACTCGCGAAAAACGCTTATACCGAAATCGCTAAAAATTATTCCTGGAGCCATATCGCCCAACAGATTGCCGATATTTATGAACCATTGACCGAGGGTCAAAAAATATTATGAAAATCGTCCAATTGTCGCCGTTCGAAGAACCCGTCCCGCCCAAAAAATACGGGGGAACGGAGCTTGTCGTATACAATTTATGTGAAGAATTGATAAATCTTGGACACGAGGTCTTTTTGCTGGCTTCCGGAGACTCCAAAACACGCGCCAAGCTGGTACCGGTTTTCAAAAAGTCCATCAGGAAATTACCGGAAGCGCGTGATATGAAAATCCGCGACGCTTTGAAATTTATCGGCATCGGAACGATAATGAATTTACTCCGGAATTTAAAACCCGATATAATCCATAACCATATCGGCTGGAGAATGCTTCCCTTTTCTCCGCTTTTCAACGTGCCATGCGTTACCACTCTTCACGGACCGCTGGATATCGCGTACCAGCGATTTGTTTATGATAAATTCAGCGATTCCCCGTTTGTTTCGATTTCCAACAACCAGCGTGAACCATTATTAAAATTGAATTATACTTCTACAGTCTATAACGGCATCGACGTAACTCGTTTCCCCTTTTCCGACGATACCAAAGGCTATTTCGCTTTTCTCGGACGGATGTCTCCGGAAAAAGGACCGGTCCAGGCGATAAAAATGGCTAAGATCGCGGGAGTTAAACTGGTCATGGCGGCTAAAGTGGACGCGACCGACGTTGCGTACTTTGAAAAACAGGTAAAACCGCTGATCGACGGGAAACAAATCATATTCCTCGGAGAAGTCGGCCATGCCATAAAAGTTAAATTATTGAAAAACGCGGTTGCCCTTTTGGCCCCGATCCAGTGGCGCGAACCTTTCGGTTTGTTTTTCGTCGAAGCCATGGCTTGCGGAACACCGGTGATCACTTACAACCGGGGTTCGGCGAGCGAGATCGTCGCAACCGGAAAAACCGGGTTTGTCGTTACAACCGAAAATCAATTCCTTAACGCGATAAAACGGATCGGGCAGATCAAAAGACGGGATTGCCGTGAACGCGTCGAGAACAATTTTTCCTCCGCGATAATGGCGCAAAATTATTTGCGCGTTTACGAAAAACTAGCCGTCAAATGAAGAACGACTCAAGTCTCTTTCCTTTCTAAAACATAACCCATGAAAGTAGGAATAATATCCGACAGCCACGATAATCTGGCGACTTTAAAAAAATTCAGCGTTTTTTGCGCCCGTGAAAAGATCAAGACCGTCATCCATTGCGGCGACGTGGCAGAGCAGGAAACACTCAAGACCCTGGTTAAAAACCTCGATGCCGAAATTCTGCTGTCTCTGGGAAATGCCGATTACGATCATCAATTAATGGGCGCGGCCAATCAAACGAACGGTGCTAAGGTCTTCCGGGGATTCGGAATCGCGGAGATCGGAGGGTTAAAGATCGGCTTCTGCCATTACCGGGAAACCGGCCTGAAATTAGGGGATGGCGGAAGATTCGATTTCATTTTTTACGGACACACCCATAAACCCTGGATGGAAGAAGTAAACGGCTGCCTGTTCGCCAATCCGGGAAATCTGGCGGGCTTGCTGTATAAGGCTACTTTCGCGGTACTTGAAACCGATACCCGAAAATTAAGTTTAAAGATCGTTGACCGGATCTAGGTCTTTTCCGCCAAAAAAAACGCCCCGAAACGGGGCGTTTTTTTGGACCTTATAACTACTTTGCGGATTCCGCGGGCTTAACCACGGCTTCTTTTTTGGAAAACAAATAGATATACAAAATCTCTAAGATACCGGCCGTATTAAACACCAGCAAAACGATATACCAGCCTTTACTACCGTTCCGGGCCGCTTTCCAAAGGGCAATACCTTTCCAAAATAGCGACCAAAACATCAGAATAACAATGAAAAACAACATTGATCCTCCCAAAGCCATGATTGATGCGTTATCGAAATTATTCATATTTTTTGTTTCTTGCGCCGTGATCCGGCGTTTTTAAAAAGTCTTTCAAGAAATCGGAAAGACTTTGTGGTCTTTTTAATAATAATCGTTGTTGGATTCGGTTTCGTATTCGTTTTTTTGGCGCGTAACGATCTTGATCTCGCGGTTAGGGATGTAATTCAACGTCCCGTCGTCGGCCTCAACCATCGTCCGGCGCAGCGATATTTCCCTGACGATCCCTTCGATACCCGAGATCTTAACCTTATCGCCGATATTATATTGGCGCTCGGAGAGAATGAAAAAACCGGTAATAAAATCGGTAAGAACATCCTTGGCCGCCATACTGACCGCCAAACCGGCCAATCCCAGGCCCGCCAGGATCGGAGCGATGTTGACCCCGAATTCCGGCATGATCATCATTACCGCAATCACAAAAATAATAAAGCTTAAAGTACCGGAAACCACATTTAAGATCGTCTGCATCCTTTGCTTCTGCATTCCGTTCATTTTTTGCTTTAATCTCCCGCCGATCATCGAAGTACCCAAGCCTTTTCTCGACAAAAAATCATTTAGAAAAGCATCGCTGAATACCGCCAGGACAATAACAAAAACAACGCGCAAGCCGTGATCATAAAACCAAGGCAGAAGGTCGAGAATAAAATTCAGCTGGATGGGAAGAGTCGGCATTTTGATGTATATAATATAAAATAATAGCACGGAATCCGACATTTTAAAAATCGAGATCGAGCTTTTTTCGCACCCAGGGGTGATGCGCGCCATACGCCCGCCAGACCGCTCCGGCCCAAACGCAAACGGCCTTCATATGATCTTTTGGCTCAACTGTTTCCGCCACATCGACAACCGTGATTTTGCCGCGATTTTTCGGAGCTTCAAGATAGGGAAAACTACGCAAATCGACCGCGTACCGCTTGAAATCATTATCGGTTTGACCCAATTTCGGAACCCTGACCCGGTTTAAGGTCCAGCCTAGACGTAAAAGATGGAAAGCGTTGGAATTTGGGCGATGAATTTCCGAGTGCTGCAGGGCATAACAATCCACGGTCAATAAATGCGCCCCGCCATAAACCGCGTCCGAATATTCGAGTGCCAGAACCCGTTCGAAAAGTTTCTGGCAACCATCTTCGGCGGCTGCATAATTTCCTTCGATCCTGGCTTTGCACATCGGACAATATTGCGCCATATTCATCATTATAAGGCATAACAGGCAATGGCGGGAAATATTGACAAATTATTTTTATATGATATACTATTGCCACAAACGTTCTTTTAAAAATTGGATTTTTTATTCGATCAACATTCGGAGCCTGCGGTAAGGCGCTCTTTGGGCGTTTTCCCGCAGGCTCCGGATCATTGGAACCGATGATCGCATAATCTACGGGAGGATTCGATATCTGAAACCGGCAAAAAAGCAAGACAGAGAGAGTGAGAGAGTATGGAAGAAATATACGAAGCGAAATTGGCTGCCGCCAGGGCAGCGATAAACGACGAAACGGTTTGGACAGCGTTTGAGAAGAATCTCAAGGACGACGGCGGAATTACCGATGCCGCCCTGAGAGAATGTAGTTATGAGGACTTGGTCAAATACGGCATACAAAAAAACCTCTTGGCCAAAGTTGTCGCCAAGATTTTCCGCGGCGACCAACAAAAGCCCGTGGAAACAGCCACCAAGACAGTAGTAATCTTGGGACCGAATCAGGCCAAAAGGGCGACTATTGAAGCGCTGGTCCTCGTCTATAATCCGGACGATTCGAGTGATATTATCCACTCTGAGTTGACCCGAAGAATGGGCGGTAATAAGCCTTGTGTGGTTTTTGACCAAACCGGCAAGGTCGACATCGACGCCACAGTTAGGCTCATCAACGAAATCGTCGTTGACAAACTTGAGCCTCGCAACAACTACAACCTCAACGGAGTCCCCGTTCCCGTCTATCGCATCGGAGAAAATCCCATGCGGATGTACGATGAAGACCCTCTGTTCCCAGGCAAACGCCTGCGATCGGACGGATCGTCCGACCAAGTGCCATTCTCCTGGCAACCGATACCACTGGCTATCAGGCAACTCGCCCGAATAGCTTTGGAAACCGGAGACGCCGACCCCAAAAAGGCGGTATATGTGGTCGATCTTGTGGAGAAATTCAAAGACGATCTGGATGCCTTGAGAAGACGCTGGCCAGCGGCCTCGATAAAGTTCGCCGAGCTGGAAAGCACCGGCCAACTGCCCACTCTTAAGATCAGGATGGGCAACAAAGTCTCATCGTCAGGTCAAACAGGCCCGAAGAGCCCCTTCTCAATTGAAAAGGAAGGCAACCGCGCGTTTTGAAATGGCCAAGGGACGAAGCACCCGCTTCTCCCTTGCCAATTTCTTTTCAGGAGGATCATCGATGAATTACCCCAACAATCAGACAATGGATATCTCCGGCCTTCGGGCAACCATCAATTTACCCCAAGCCCTGATATCCAAAGGCGAAAGCGGATTCGAAATGGCCCACGGCTTGCCGCCGTACGCACCGACCCCGATCTTTAGGTCCGCGGATTTCTCCGGCATACCCGAAAGCTGGATACCCGACAGTGAAACCGAACGAACCTATTTCTTCCCGGTTAAGGAAAATATAGGAATGTGGTTCGATTTCAACATGAATAACGGCGGCGTTGTCTATGGAAACACCTACGACGTAGCCGTGGTTATGTCGGTCCAGGGCATTAATCCCCTCACCGGACAGCCAACCAGCCATTTCCATCTGGAACAATACCGCCAAAAATGCCCCCTCGACAGCACTCCGCTCACCTCGAGCGGCTTCTGCAAGGTCTGTGGCTACGAATGGCCGCCCCAAAACTATTTGGCCGGAAGCGTCCAAGGTGGACGTTTCTGGATCGATGGATTCAGGGATGGAAAAGATGTCCGGCAATGGGTATTCACCCAAGACACCGCGCGAGGTGTCGCCGCCAACATCATCGGCCAAAAAAGAGTCTTTGCCGCAGGGATGGCCTTTTATATCTCCAGCCAGCCGAGACCCAGACCGGAACCGGTCAGACGTGAATTTGTCCCTGAGTCTTCCTGGTCCGGCGGTGACGATGTCCTTGGATTCAGCAGAGCTAAAAGCTATGGACGCTCGCTAGAACCCGTAATGCGCGGAGGAGGAGAAAAAGGAATATTGCTGGGCCGAGACGAAGAACCGAGCTTTGAAATCGCCGCCGGAGCCAAAATCGCCCAAAGGGTCGAACGGGATAACAATCCCATTACCTACTGGGAAAAGAAACCCCGGGGCATTCTTTACGCCTACTGGGTTTCCCGATCGGAATTCGAAGCGATCTGGCCAACCAGGATCCAAGGATCCGACCAAGGATGGCTCGCCAAAAAAAGAGTACCGGTCGGCAATCCTCCAATCAGCCCCTTCAATATCCCCGAATAAATTAATCCGCAGATCATTACCCTGAACTATTTCAGGGTTTTTCTTTGGCGAAATACCTTTTATACCGAACCAAAGTACTTTTGGAAAACGTAAAATTGATTCCGACAAAGCACATCCGGTTTATCCTTCTCCATGGTCTGATCAAAGATCAGGCAACAAAAAAAGCGGATCTTTCCGCTTATCAATGCTTTATCAGAAATTTGTATTTTTTCGAATACCCTTCCTTGGGCCCGGTGAAAAAGAACGCATTATGGATCCTGATCGATAGCCGCGCGTCCTTGGCTTGCCATTTGCGCGCCTGTCGAATAAACTCGCCGCGGCCAAACGATTCGAAATCGGCGTAGAACCGCATACTGTTTTCATCATTGGTTTGATCCGTAATGATAATTTCCAATTTGCAATCGGCTTCGCCAATACAATGCAATTCGATACCAAACAAGTTACGCGGCCAGCCCAATCTTTTAGGTCCAGCTTCGACATTTTCTTTTAGACTTTCGGGTCCATACGCCTCAATGATCAAAGGGTATTCCAATTTATCGGCCATTCCTGCCTCCTTGTGTAATAACTAGCTCGTTTTCAAGCCTAACTTTTTTTAACCGAAACCGGATCTTTTGTCAAGAAACCAGACAAAAAATTACTGGCCAAAAACGCGGCTCTTAACTGCTTCGATCTCGGCCTTGCGCTCCAGCAACTCGCCTTTATGCAATTTATGCAACATCGGAATAACGCCGCAAGAATCGCATTTCCCCCAGGCGCAACCGCTTTTTTCTTTAAACATTTCCCGACAAATCTTGGTTTCCTGGTCGAATATCTCTTTTGAAATAATTTCTTTTTCCATTTTTTATTAAAAATATTTCCTTAATTCTTTTCTTAACTCACGGTGTTTGGGAACAACCAGCGCGACCAGATCCCAGAATTTTTTGGAATGATTCAACTCGCCCAAATGGCACAACTCATGGACCACAATGTAATCGACCAGGTAATCGGGCAGATAAACAATCCGGAAATTAAAATTCAGGTTCCCGCTTCGGGAGCAGCTTCCCCACCGGCTTTTCTGGTTCCTCACCGTGATCTTTTTCACGCCGTATTGATAAAAAACGTTGAAATGTTTCACTTTCTCGCAAACCAAACCCTTCGCGGCCGTTTTATATTTCAAATATTCTTTCCTTCCCGATTTTAAAGCCGGGGTTTCTTCGATGGTTTTTAAATAAGCGATTTTTTTTATAATCCATTCCGATTTATCCTGTAAAAATCCGTTCACAACCGATTCGGCCACGCGCCCGGGTTTTGTGACCGTCATTGCTCCCCCGCGCCTGATCGCTATCCTCACCTTATTGGCAACCGGACTGGTTATCAATAAATAAGCGACTTCCCGTCCCTGGAAATTGATCGTTCTTTTTTCTTTTTTTCTCATTTTCATGAACCGCTATGAAGCGGGTAAGCAATGGTCCAGCCGGAACAGAAGCGGCATTATCAGTGAATGAAATTATCGGCAAGCCTTCCCGAATATTTTAGCGAAGAAGCAAACGATAGAAGTTAAAATCGTCCTCGGACTCATATCGGGAACAACTTGGTCATCCACTGTTTTTTTATCCAAGCTGTTATTTGAAATCCCTTCATTCCACGACAGTTTCACGTTATCGGATCCGGGTTTAGGAAACGTTTTCACCCGTGGAGCCGCGTCGGTAAATTCATCGATCGTCTTTGACTCGTAAATGAGCAATTTTGGGCCCAAAAATCCGATTATCGATGTTTCCACGGTACGGCCGGTCTGTCCCTGGTCAAAGCCGGTATCCGAAGCGATCCAGCCGTTTTCCCAATCAGCCCGCGCAATGTGGCTGTTGGTTCCGTTGTTATGGACCATTTTGTCGATTTCCGAATCGAGCGTTCCATTTTTGATCAAATCGTCGTAATAGTTTTTCTCGATGCCGAAAACCGCGAAACCGTAAAAAAAACTTCCGGATTTTCCTCCCGTGTTCAAACATTCATTGGAAGAAATTACGTAATTTTTTCCCAAAGCTCCTTCGTCCTGTCCGCTCGGACCATAAACTGCTCCGACAAACACCGTATCGGGGAATCCGCCAACATTAACAATCTTGCTGCAGCTCGTGATGCCATGGGAATCCGGCGGTAAAATATCGGCATTCACTGCCGGACCGGATAAAAGGACCAGCAAGCACCCGCTAAGAAATAAGTTTTTTTTCATAACTTGTTGATCGCTATAGTAGGATAATTATAGCACAAGAATCCGGGACAATCAGGCCTGTTTTAAAGCGGTATTTTAGAAGAGAGTATGGCTCCGCCAAGGCGTTCCCGATACCGGCAAGGATCTTGACTGGTTATCGGTAAGTAAGCGATTTCCCACCCCTTCAAATCGATTGTTCTGTTTTCTTTCTTCTTTATGATTTATCCACTCCAGATATAACGGGCTGCCAATAAGCCGGCCAGTAGCGAAAAGGCATTACAAATCAATGAAACCGCCAATGATCTTCCTAAGCCTATCTTTAAAACGAAAAAATAAATGAACGCTTCGACGGTCACGGCAAAAAATTCGCTTACAACCGGGCAAACAACGGTAGCGCCTAATATTTCGGGAAACAAAAACCAGACATAAGGCAAGGTTGTAAACGAACAAAAAATAACCGAAAAAACGATATCTTTTACCGGAATGTCACTGCTCCGCCCCAACAATAACTCCTTAAAAATAAAGAACGCGGCCATTTCGAGCAATATCGTAAAAACCAGAGCCTCAATGAATAAAACTCCGTAAGAAATCATGGTTAGAGGCATGCCATCCCGAATAGTTTGGCAAAAAAACATTTAACCTTATCCCAAAAACCAACAGGTCTGGTCAACCCACCTAACCCAACATCGCAAACCTGTACATTGCAAGCCTGAGTAGAATCGCCTATACAAACCGCGCCGCCATTGGCCGAAGCGGGATTGGAACACGTCCTTGTCTGGCTACCGCCACCGCAGGATTTTGAACAAACAGACCATTCGGACCAACCGCCGTCGATTTTCGGCTGGGCAGGATCGATAATCCAGGACGATTTCAGATTTTTGTAATCCGGTTTTTGGAATTCGCTGGTTTGCTTGCTTCCGTCGACATACTCATGAATTTCGGCCGACTCGAAAAGCTCCAGCCGCTGGCCGTTGAAACCGGCAACCATGATCTCCCTGGTTTTACTTTTTTCGTTGGAAGTATAGCTGATATTGTCGGTATCCCATAACCAGGTAAAACGCGCGACATAGTTCTTCCCGCCGTCGCTCCGGTTCATCAAGACTATCTCCTGATCGAGCGTTCCGTTCCGGACAAGGCTGTTATAATAGTTTTTTTCGATCGCGAACACCACGAAATTCAAATAAAATCTTCCTTGTTTTCCACCGGTCTTCAGGCATTCATCCGTTGAAATAACGTAATTTTCCTCTCCAACCGCCCCCTCTCCCCTATAATCATATAAAGAGCCTATAAATACGGTGTCCGGAAAAGCACCGGTGTTCACTATTTTGTCGCAAACGGTGATACCATGGCCGTTGGGAGGCAAGACATCGGCAAAAACAGATCCGGCGCTAAAAAGAAACAAACCGACAAACATAAAAATGGTTTTCTTCATTTTTTTATTATTTATCAAAAAGTATTTTTAATTATATCACGAGGCCGCCTTGCCTCTAAATAAACAAGGCTGAAATAGATTGCAACCGAAGAACATAGCGTCGCCCCGAAAGCCAGCCCTTGCCAATGAGGCAGAAAAATTACCGAGGACTCCGGAAAGAAAAACGGAAAAAGACCGAAGAAAAGAGCCAAACAATTCAGGCCGAATATCAGCGCCGAACGGCCCGGGATCAAAAAGGCCAGTGCTGCCAAAATAACCGCCATTACGAACTGGAAAAAAAACATTCCGGCTATTCCCAGGATCGGAATCTTAAAACCGAAAGGAATCAGAACGGCCGAAATCATCAAAGCGCCGACCGATACCCTGATCCAACCAAACTTGTCGGCCAGAACGCCCCCCAAAGCTTTCCCCAAAAAAACAGCCAAGATCAGCGTCCAGAACAACGCGGCATCCTTTTTCCAAGGATAAGCGACAATTGAACCGACAAAAGACCTTATGATGATCGAAGAAAAAAGAAGGATAAAAATTACCGTAAACATTTTTCGGCTGGCAACCGCCGGTTTTTTCTCGTAATCGATAGTCGGAGACTTGGTTAAAAAAATTAACCCGGTGCTTAAAACCAGTAAGGCGGCTACCCAAAAAAGACTCCAGTCGCCTTTCTGCCCGGCCAAAATGCCTGTGGCCAAACCAACCGCGCCGGGAGCCACAAAAAGGCCAGGAGCGGCGGCGCGGCCTGGCATCAAATTCAAGCTGATCGCCCCACCTCCCAAGTGAAACAGCGCGTTGCCCAGCCCAGCCAGAATTACGGAAAGCATGGGAAAAATTTGCCAAGTAAACAAGCTGATGGCAACCAGCAAGCATCCAACCATCGCTGCCGCGCGCGGCGCGCGCACTTTGTCGACAAACCAACCCAAAACCGCTTGCCCCGCAAAAGCAAGGAAATCATAAGCCAGAAGAAAGAAAAAAAATGTCTCGGCCGATACGACACCCGTCCTGAAAATACTGTACATGGTTATGGCCGAAGCCAAATCAACCACCGCGTGCGCCCCCCCGTAAACAAGCAGATTTTTCGGTATTGAAACCATTTTTCAGCGGTTATCGCCGTCGCCTTTCAACTTTCCCCGGTCTTGGCGCGACCGCAATTTCTCGAGATTTTTTTGGGCGATAAGATCAAGCCCTAAACCCAATTCCTCCGCCAAATTGGCTACATACCATAAAACATCGCCGAGTTCCTTGGAAAGCTCTTCTTTTTTTTCATCGGTCACTATGCCATTGCCGTCGCGGATTACTTTTTTTATCTTTTCAGCAACCTCGCCAGCCTCCCCGGCCAGGCCAAGTGTTGGATAAACGAAATTGTTCCCCAGGTCCGGATACATCGCGGTTTTTCTCGCTTCTTTTTGATAATTGTTGAATTCCATGGAATTGGTATTTAATTTTTTACGATAGCATACGTAACATAGACCTCCAAAAAGGCGGCCAGAAACAATAACGGAAGCACTATGACGATAAATGACCGAAGCGAATTTTTAAAAACGGTCCAGAGCTTAACCGGCCGGCCCATTATTTTCCTTGAGATATTTTGCATTAAATAAATGCCCAGCGACGAGGCATAGAAAAAAGCCGGCAACTCTACGATACCGTGTGGCAGAAGCGACAAAATGACCGTCGATACTCCTTTCCCCTGGGCAAGAACCACTGCCCCGATCACCCCAAGAAAAAAACCGTTGGCAATGACCGCCAGGGCGGAAAGAAAAAAGAAAGGAATGACGCCCGCGGCCAAGCTGAAAAAAGCGGCCACAATATTGTTGAGCAAAATGAGGATAAAAAGATCAAAATTCGAAGTGGTGTTAAAAAATCCCTTGCTCTCATAACTTTGCCTAAGGCTGTCAAAAGCCCGTCCTGCCAGTTCCGGATTCTGGATCGAAACGACAAATCCGGCCACAGCAAACAGAAAAAAAAGAAACGCCAAAATGGAAAAAATCCGGGACAATGATTCCCGGAAAAAAACTTTTTCCACGGCCAACGATTGTTTTACTTTTTTTAGCATGGTTTTAATCGCCGATCTTGCCGTTCGAATTACCATAGAACGTTCTATACATCGAATACCTACCTCGTGTATAAGCCCATCAACTCGGCCTTATCAAGAATATGTCCCTCCATGGCCAAAACCAAATCGGATATTTTCGCGCTGCTCGTCAAATTAAGTTTTGCGTCCAAGGCGTAAACCTTGAAATAATAACGATGGACCCCGCTCGGCGGCGCGGGCGGTACATAACCGGAAACCCCCGCACTTGTAATCCCTTGGACCGCGCCATTCGGAACGGAATTTTCGCCAATCACGGAAATCGCCGGATCGATGTTCCAAACCGTCCAATGAATGAACGTACCTGAAGGCGCGTCCGGATCGTCAACAATCAACGCCAAGGTCTTGGCGTTTTGAGGTATGCCTTCGATCACCAGCTTTGGGTTGATCTTTTCGCCATCGGCCGTGAATTTTGAGGGTATATAGCTGCCAGTCGAAAAAGCATCACTTGATATTTTCATAATCGATGGTCCTTTGTTATTGCCATTTGACATCATTAAACCTTTGTCGATATTATCGTTTATTGTTCGGGCTAAAATCAAAAAAAGTCCGATCGCCAACAGAACAAAAATTAGAACGATTGTCCTTTTCATGTTGAGTCCGCGATCGGGGTATTAAACCCCGATCCTGAGGCTAAAAGGAGCGCCGCTAGACAATTAATTATTAACCTGCATACCGGATAAATACCCCGATGCATAAGCATACCGGTCATTTAACTATAATCGTTAAACGAATCAATCTTCGGCAGTGATACCCATGGAAAACAAAATACTTGACCACCACACGATGAACGGCAAGGCAAAAAGGCTCAAGGCGCCGATTGGAATATACTTCCTTTTGGTTTTTCGTTTCAACGCCATTCCCGACAATGAGCAAATGACGAGCGGAGCAAAATACCAAAAAGGCTGGAACGTACAATACCAAATAAAAGCGGTGCCGAAAAAACCGATGGAAAGATCAAGGTATTTTTGCTTCTTCTTGTTTGAGTAATATCCGGTGTCCGGAGTATCCCCGCTTGAAATCATAGCTCAAAAAAAAGCTTTTTAATCTGTTCCGTATTTTATCACAAATAACGATTTCCGGTCAAAAAACAAAACTTCTTTTTCGTTTCCAATGTTTCGTATTATCTTGCCGTCGCTTCCACTTCCGGCAAACTTCCTTCAAAGATCAGTTTGTTTTCTTCGAATTTCGCGTTTTTCGCGTAGAAACCGGTAATCGACGCGAGCCGTCGGTTGATGTAATCGATAATGATCTGGCGTTTGTTAGTCGCCTTTGAAAGCAATTCCGTAATATTCGCGTCAGCCGCGTAAACCGCCTGATTATCAAAACCGTTAAAGGCTAAAATCATCCCCAGCGGCAACGGCATTCTTCCCACTTCCAGCGCCTGAGGCTCAAAACCAGTAACCATATTGTCAACCAACTCCCCCTTTCCCTTTACGTAAAAAACCGGGTTATTGGGCAAAAACTTTACGACCGCTTCCGCTACCGCTTTCGGAATTCCGATAGCCGCGCAATACCCGGACACCCGCTCTTTGACCAGGACGCCCGAAATCTCCGCCGAACCGTCGGCGTTGAATTTCAACTGGACTTGCTTATATGGCCAATATTTAAAAGGCCGGTCATTCATTAACGAAGTAGCCTCGGCGGCAGTAAAAGAAATATTAACCGGCCGCGATCCGCGCCGTTGAAGGCTTAACTCGTCGGGTGTTCCGGCCGGCAAAGCCTCGTAAACAACCTGGCTTTTGGCAAACGCCGAATCAAAATCGGCTTGGGTATATTTTATGCCAAGATCCCGAGGCTTATCCGCTCCGAAAACAGACGACAGTCCCGGAACATAGCCTAAATACGCCAGCAGGCCCAGAACCAAAACAATCAAAACGGCAATAACGATTAAAATCTTTTTCATAATCTTATAATTTTTTTATCGCTTCAACGAAAAAAGACACTTTCTCTTTGTATGTTTTCTCTTCACGCAAATCCTTTTGCTCAAATCCGGCCTTGGCAACGATTTTCTTTCCCGCCGCCTCTTCGACAAACGCTCCGATCTTTTCTATGGGCGTTCCGCCCGAGGTTTCAAAGCAAGCAAGACTTTTGATTTTGCCTCTGTTCGCGTCAAGATAGGTCCTCACTGCCGGAGCTATATTTGAGCCCCAGACGGGAGTACCCACGACAATCAGGTCATAGCCGGCCGGATCGTAATTCAAGATGCCGATCTTTGTGCCTCTTTTTTTCATCGCGTCCCGTCCGCCCAAAATAAAACCAAAAATACCCGAACGGTCTTTTTGGTCAATGATCTTTTCCAAATCGGCCCCAAGTCCGGACGCGATATCTTTGGCTGCGCGTTCGGTGTTGCCGGTTTTGGAATAATAAACTACAAGAATCTTTTTTTGGTTTTCCATTTTTTTATCCCGGAAACCGGGACGTTTTGCGTTTAGCGTGAAACTATCAAAGGAACATATATCTCTTCTTCGCTTAAACCCCCATGATGACCTTTCCTTTCCGGTTTTGCTTCGCGAAAAAGAAAATCGCGGATCGTATAACCATCTTTGGCCACCAGGATATAATCGCCGACCCGCTCATAAAGTCTGGGATTGGCGACTCCCAAACCAAACACCCCCTTTTTGATAAAATCGGATCCCTTATGCAAGGTACAACAGAAATCGAGCTTTTTTTTGACCAATCGCCTGAATTCCCGATCGCGCTCCGGCCTGACATAACAGAACGAAGCGCGGCTATCGCCGCAAAGCGGCAAAGCCAGGCAATCGTAGATATCGGGATAATCCTGAAGAATAATCCGGTTTTTATCAAGCACATCGCATAAACCATGATCGGCGGTAACCACCAAAATCGCTTCTCTTTTTTTTAAAAATCCGGCCAAATCTTCAATAGCCCGGTCGATCTCGATAAGATGATTTTTGGCCTGATTGCTCGCGCATCCGTATTTATGGCAAGTCTTATCCAAGTCTATCCAATAAGAATAAACAAACCGGTTATCGGACCGGGAAACCGCTTTTTTAATCTGGTCGATCATCCCGGGCAGATCGTCAAAAGCCGCGGCCCAGCGGCTCGAGCCAAACCGGGCGGCCGTGATTCGCGGCATCACCATTACCGAAGGGACAGAAACTTTTTCCATGATCACCTTTTCGGTATAAATATCGTCCCGGCTGACGCCCATTTCCATTAATGATCCGCCTCCCCTCACGTTAAACAACAGAATTTTGGAAACTACGCCAAGCTCTTTCAGCCACATCGTAAATCCCGTTATGGCATGCTGCTTTGGCGCCACGCCGGTTTCCAATGATGCCTCCGCGCTCGCCGTGGTCGTCGGAAAAACGGAAGTGATTTTATCGACGCAATTTTTTTCCAAAAAAGAATCTTGCCCGTATTTTTTCAGAAATTCGTAACCCAAACCATCCACCACCAGAAGCACGATCTTTTTATTTTGCTTCAAAAAAGCCAGCTTCTTAAGCGGTGGATACTGGGCGCGGCCGCCCAAAGCCGCGATGATCGAGCTTGAGACATTAACGATGCTGTTTTTATAATCGGGAAAGATCATTTTTTTAATCAGCCTTTATGGAACCCCAAATCCGCGGGATTGGAACCACCCGAGATTTTTACCAACTGGCCTCCGTTTTGCTCGAAGAGAAAACGCAGTTTTTTTACTTCCCGGGCCAGCTCCTGCGTTTCCTCGTTCATCTCTTTCTTAATAAACCCTTTGGACCAATAATCAAGGATCAAGGAGCTGTCGCCGAAAACTTTTTGGATACCCGCGCGCATGGCGATCATCAAAGCGTATTTGCAGGCCGAAAGCTCACCGAAATTATTGGTCGTTCCGGGAATCGGATAATGGCCTGATTCATTCAACTCCTTTTCGGGTAAAACCTTCCAAAGCAAACCGCTCCCGCGCGCGTCGGATACATTGATCTCAACGCCATTACCCGCGCCGGTTCCGGCATCGAAATATACGCCGGCCTCGCCTGCGATGTGTTTGATCTTGTAGTCAGCTCCCGCGGCCAGCCAGCGCTCGGCCGCGTCCCGGGTCTCAAAACCCTTATATTTGGCATTGGGCGCGCGACTCACTATATCCTGGCACTCGGGCCAGTTATCGGTCACACCCTGCTCTTTACCGAAACTATAAGCGTAGTATTTTTTCTTGGCCATAAATAACAAGTTAATTATTTAAGCTATATTCCTGTTTTCTTTTTTCCAGTTCGGTTCTTGCGATCTGTTTCGCCGATGCGGAAAAGAAAAAACCGGGTTCCGCGATTCTTTTATCCATCCGCACGTAATTTTGTTGAGGCGTAATTTTGAAGCGCTCAATATCCAAGTCAAAACCAATAGCCGAGAATCGCCAAAGTTTATCCGCGTCGCGCGTCAATCCTTCATTCTTGGAAATAAAACCCTGGCGGGTATCATGTTGGAAGATAATGTCCAAAATTTCTTTAGACAAATCTTCGGGATAACCTAACTCATCAAGAATTCTCGTTGCCAATTCCACGCCTTTATTTTGATGTTCCAATCGCGCCGCCCTTTTTTCTTCCGGAGAAGCTTTTTGGTCAAAGATGATCATCGCTTTATCCGACGCCACCCGGCTCCAACCGATATCGTGAAGAATGATCGAGGGAATAATTATTTTTTCATCTCCTTTTTCCGACGCCAAAAGAGTTTTTGCGTATTCCAAAGTAACCCGGGCGTGGCCGCGGTCACCCCGCTTGTCCTGATACGAAAAAGCTTTTTCCCAAATTTTATCGTAAACATCTTCCATCTTAGCGATCTTTTTTTTATAAAATACCGTCCGCTTCTTTATCTATTCTATCAAAAAATCCGGCCATATACTCGTGGCGGCCGACGGCAATCCTTTGGCCTTCCGACGTCAACATCCGGTCTTTGATCTTTTGCAGCTTGACCATATATTCGCGGTAAGCCGTGTCCTCTTCGGTGTAAGGTTTTGTTTTTTCGATATCCACTCCCTTGTTATATAATTTGGCACCAATCTCTCCGGCGAATAAAAAGGCGCGGCCGATCCCGACGGCTCCGATCGAATCAAGTTTATCGGCATCAAAAAGGATCCTGGCCTCCAGAGTTTCCGGGATTTTCTGGTCGCGAAAACGGTGAGTCTCGATACAATGAACGACCCTGCTTATCTTTTCTTTTTCGATACCCAACGAATCAAGCAATTCACGCGCCATTAGCGCGCCTATTTTGGCGTGGCAAACCTGCCCCTTGCCTTCGTCCTCCAAAGGCCGTCCGATATCGTGCAGCAAAGAGGCAATTTCTAAAATTTCCAAATCCGCCTTTTCCTTCTTTCCGATATGAAGACAAAGCTTATAAACCCTTAAAGTATGGTCCCAGCCATGACTTCCTTTGGCTTTATCGAAATATCCTTCCGCTTTTTTCTTTATTTGTTCGATTGCATTCATTTTTATATATAAATTTGACCTGTATAAGATCATTTTTTAATCTCACTTTTCACGATAGCAAAAACTGGGCTTTTTACAAAAAAACCGAACGCTTTTCGATCGGTTTTAAACGGCTTTAGGCACGCATTTTATGTAGTAGTAATAACAACCCCCTTCGCCATCGTAAATAAACGGCTCGCTCGAAACAACGTCCCATTCGGGGTGGTCATTTTCAAACTTCACCAACGCCTGTAGAAAAATCGAGCTGGCGTCAAAGCCTGTCATCCTTAAGTATTGAACACCGCCCAAATCGAACAGATAATAGCCGTTTCCTTCATCCCAAATCTGAATCTTTTCCGAGCGGACCGGCGCTTGTTTATATTCCAATTCCAAAGCCGCCCCGGACCCGATCATCAAAACGATCAGAACCAAACACACCAGTAATCTTATTTTCACGACTATCCCTCGCGGAAAACCGCATTTGTATCTTAATCCTAATAGATAAAATGTCAAAAAAAGACCGAAGCAAAGCTTCGATCGTTGGCCGCGACAGTTGCTGAAATTTGGTTTGCCAAACATAGACGAAGCCCAAACAAAAAGCGCCACCAGGTCAGAAATCCTTTGGTCGCTGATGTTCCCAGAAAGCCTTTTTGGAACAAAAACCCTCGCGGCATAAGAATTTCCCCCTCTGCTTACCCTACAAATATTGGATCAATAGTCCCGCGATCACGCTGACGCCAAAAAGCAATCCTATAACCACCATAACATTTCTCTTGTCTTTTTCTTCCTTGATCAGTACCAAAATCCCCAAGCCGGCGCTGGCACTCAATCCGGCTACTGCCGTACCATAAGTAATCAATCCCTTGAGATAAAACTCGGTTATGGCAACCGATGCCGCGCAATTCGGTATCAGGCCGATCAACGCGGCCAAAAACGGTCCCAAAAACGCGTTCGCGGATAAAAATCCGCCTATCGTGTCTTCTCCGATCCGCTGGACGGAAAAATTTATGGCCAAAGTTATCGCGAAGATGAAAACAAAGATTTTTAGGGTATGCAATACCGGATGAAGCAGGATTTCGGTCGTGTTGAATTTTTTTGACGCGGCATTGGCGCTATGGCCGCAACAAGCCTGGGTTTCAAGCGCCGCTTCGTGGTGGTGGGTCAAATCATCGGCGCCTTGAGCGTAATCATAGATATGCGCCAGGGTTTTTTTATTGTATTTCCGAAAAGCAAGATCGATCGCGTATCCGGCGATCAAAGCGATAAGCAATTTGGTCGCGATCAGCGGCAAAACGATAGCAACCTTATCCGGGCGCGAAAGAAGTATCGGCAACGCTTCATCGGAAGTGGACAAATATATCGCCAGCAAAGTCCCGATCGTGGCCAGCCTTTGGGTATAAAGGGCGGTAGCGATCACCGAAAACCCGCACTGGGGAAAAATACCCGC
>Ga0114951_10000721_pt1 | contig 44737 bp, 40 predicted proteins | sample AM7aDNAmetaG_FD_88677 | JGI IMG/M metagenome (GOLD analysis project Ga0114951, IMG submission 88677) | Freshwater microbial communities from Finland to study Microbial Dark Matter (Phase II) - AM7a DNA metaG | ecosystem: Environmental > Aquatic > Freshwater > Lake | place: Finland: Lake Alinen...
AATTGATTGCACGGGTGATCGCACTCCTGAACCCTTCAAGGTGGGTGCCACCCTCACGGGTATTGACGCTGTTAACGAAAGAGAAGACCTGTTCGCTATAGGTATTGACATACTGGAGTGCGACATCGACCTCAATTTTATCTTCGGGGTCTTTTTTGCCGAGCACAATCACATCAGGATGGGTCGGCACCGCACCGGTATTTAAGTAGGTGACGAATGCTTTCAGTCCACCTACGTATGAAAAGACCTCGCTGTCTCCTGACCTGTCATCCTTTAACGCGATGGTGATGCCACTGTTCAGAAATGCGAGTTCACGAAGACGGTGGACGAGGACATCGTAATCGAACCGGGTCGTTTCAAAAATCGAATCATCCGGCATGAAGGTGATATCGGTACCTGACAATTTTTTGCCAAAACGGGACAGGAATTCTGCCCGATCATCAAGGGCAGGCTCTGCAGAAGTTCCGTACCATGAGACGTAGCGTGCCTTGAATTCCTCAAGTGTCTCCTCGCGGCAGGACTGCGGGACAGATGGTTTTCCCCTCGCGAACTCCATCTCGTAGATATTCCCCTCACGATATATCGTGGCTTTCAGGACCGTTGAAAGCGCATTGACCACCGAGACACCGACGCCGTGAAGACCTCCCGATACCTGGTAGGTCTCCTTGTCAAATTTTCCACCTGCGTGAAGAACGGTCAGCACAATTTCGAGTGCACTCTTCCCGTTCTTCTTCATCATGTCGACCGGGATTCCCCTGCCATTGTCCACGACCGTGCACGATCCGTCTCCATTAATCGTGACCCAGATGTGGTCGCAGTATCCGGCAAGTGCCTCATCAATCGAATTGTCAACTACTTCGTATACCAGGTGGTGAAGACCACGGGTGTCAGTACTTCCAATATACATTGCCGGCCGCTCACGGACCGGGGCGAGCCCTTCAAGAACCGTGATGTGAGATGCATCATACGGGTCGGTCATCCCTTACCCCCGCCAAAAAAAACTCTTCAGTATACAGATCGTTCATCACACCCCAGTATTGGTTGTTTGAACACTTAATCCTGATGAGTCCGTGTGGCCCGGATTAAGGAAAATCGCCTGATTCCGCGTCTTTTATCCCAAAATTCCTATCGATCTCTATAGCAAGCCGGTCCAGGACCCTGTTGACTTCTTTTGCACCTTCCCTGTCCATGGTGCCCGGTACATGCCAGATGATATGCTTCCGGAGACTAACGACCAGTTCTTCAACACCGGTTCCTTTCAATGAATCCGGCAGAACCATCTCATCGAGATGGTCTGCGACACCGTGCCATGCCTGTTCGGGTGGTAAGGCAAAATGCCGGTTGATCAATGACAGGTTAACGATAAACCCGCGTCCAAACCTGCTATTCATAACAATAGGATAGACAGGTTGGAAGATAATACTCCCTTTTTGTTTCAGAACCAGGTCACCTGTCGGAACCATGCCATGACCGGGATAACGACGATGAAACAGAGGCAGATGATGAGAAATGTCCATTCAGACGGTTTTATCTCTTTCTTCTTCAGGAAAAGATGGCAGTCCCGGCCATATCCCCTGCAGAGCATGCTTGTATAGACGCGTTCCCCCTGCTCATACGACCTGATGAACATGGTCCCGATCGTGTAGCCGATCTGGCGCATCCGGTAGCGATAGGGCAGCTTCCGGTCAAATGGGTTAAAAGCCTTCGTTTCGAGTGTCTGGATGATCTTCCGGTACATGTACCCAAAGACAAACAGGTACCGGACCATCATGCCCAGGGCGAGAGCAAACTCTGCCGGAAGCCCGAGCCTCCGCCCTCCGTCAAGCAGGTCCTGGACCTTGGTCGTCGATGAGAGGAGGATAATGAACGATATTGTAATGATAAATTTTACCATCAGGATAAACGCAAACAGGATCGATTCGGCGTAGATATGGATCCCGAATGGCAGGGTTGCCACGGTAGTATATTGGGTGTAATAGGGGTTTTTAATAAAAATCTGGAACAGGATGACAATTCCCCACAAGGGAATGATGACTATCGCACGCTTCAGGTACACCACCGGGGACAACCGGGTCAGTGCCCAGAGCACGAGGAAAAAAAGATAAAAAATCACACCGACCGTAAAAACAATAGGGGAATAAGGTACCGAAACAATGGCGATGATCGCTGCAAACACCACGATGATCTTGGCCCTGGCATCAAGGCGGTGGATGATGCTGTCCCGGTATGCATACCGCTCAATATCGAAAAGTTCCTCGATCATGCACGTTTCCTGAATGCCTCAAGGAACACCGCTTCCACTTCTTCAAAGGTATAGCCCATATTGATATCGATACCGTGTTCCTGGAGAGACCTGATTAATTTTGGCAGAACCGGCACATCGAGCCTGACCGACTGGAGCATCTCCATCTGGACAAAGATCTCCTCGATGGTCCCGGACGCCACAATGGTCCCCTTGTTCATTACATACACGTAATCAGCGATTTCAGGTACGAGCGAGACATCATGTGTTGAAAAAATCACGGTGAGGCCGTAACGCTGGGACAGTGAGTTACAGAAATGATTAAAATCACGCACACCCTGGGGGTCCAGGCCGGCTGTGGGCTCATCGAGGACCAGCACCTGTGGTTCCATTGCCACAACACCGGCGATTGCCACTCTCTTCTTCTCACCGCCACTCAGGTGATGGGGGACACGGGATGCAAGGTGTTCAATGCCAACAATACGGAGCGCTTCTGATACACGGTGCTGTACGGTTTTCTCATCGAGGCCCAGGTTCGTGGGGCCGAATGCCACATCCTGTTCAACAGTCGGTGAAAAAATCTGGTCATCCGGGTTCTGGAATACGATCCCCACAAATTTACGGATGTTACGGATGTTTTCCTTCGTTATCGGTTCGCCCTGGACTAATACAGACCCAGATGTGGGTTTGAATATCCCGTTGAAATGTTTGAAAAGTGTGCTCTTACCAGCCCCATTAGACCCTATAACCGCAATTCGTGCTTTTCTTGGAGCAATAAAATTTATGCCGTGTAGTGCCGTGACATTGCCGGGATACGTATAACAGAGGTCACGGGTTTCAACCAGATGCATGAGTCACCATAATTTTTAACCGCAGAATTCAATGTCTATTGGTTTGCCTTTGGCGGATTTTTCTTTCCTACGACCTTCAATGCATATATCAGGCCGATGGCAATGAGGAATGCCAGGAGTGTACCGCCAATGATCGCGAGGACTCCTCCCTGGGCACCCATTCTCTTTTCAAGAGAATAATCCGGCATTGGTGGATGGTAGGCAAATTTATTTTCAATATTTGTATGAATTGCCGCATCAGGTGGTGCAGCACTGGTGATGGTCTTCTGCCCCTGCACGATAAGAGCGGTACTTTCCATCCCATCCGGATCTCCCGATCCAAAAAATACAGCGACTATCCCGATGACAACTGCAATGATTATTCCACACGCAATTAGGGTTTTATTATCTATCATGCTACCGCACCGGTCTGTTCGGGTAGTACATTTTTGTCTACCATGTCAGGTCTCACGTTAATAATCAGGTAAATCGCAGCGACCGTCACGATACCCTCAATGATACCTCCGATTGCATAGTAAATTCCCATCGCCAGCAGGCCTGCCTCGATCGGAAAAGTACCGGCGAACCAGAGTTCCACTGCGGCACAGAGCGCAGGAAGCAGGCAGGCCAGCCATGCGGCAAAAAACGCAGAAACCGGCACACTACGTGTTGCTGCCTTTAATCCTTTGAAACTGTAGAACCCAACAAATCCACCGATCACACCCATGTTGATGATGTTCGCACCCATTGTTGTGATCCCGCCATCCCCGAACATAATACCCTGGACAATCAGCACCAGTGTGAGGATGAAGACCGCTGCAAACGGGGAACCGAGAATAATAGCAACGAGCGCCCCTCCCACAAGGTGTCCACTGGTACCCATCAGTATGGGGAGTTTCAGGAACTGGAGCGCAAAAATCCCCGCGGCGAGCACTGCGACAAGGGGCAGTTTTTCCTCGTTTAACTCGTTCTTTGCCCACCGTAAGGAAATGTATACGAAGACAAGGGCAATCACCCAGTAAATTGCGCCCTGCCAGATTGGCATAAATGCATCAGGTATGTGCATGCAGTACTCCAGAGTATTACAATTATATAAAATTGTAATACTTTTGATGTAAAAAGGATTTTGGTTTATTATTTTTGTGACATGAGTCCGGAACCCTTCGCACATAGTACCGAACTATCTGCACATCCGGAACTCCCGGAGTTGCACATGGCAGGTGTGGTGGGCTTTTTTTCTTCAGATCCCTGCCAGGGAAGGGGAAGCTAAAAAACCTGCCAGGTATTATTCGCCTACCATGATCGTGGTTAATTTTACCGATTCCACACCCTTCTGGGACATCAATCTTTCAGAGAGAGATTTCAATTGAGAACCGTCCCCCCGGACAAGGATGACTTCAAGACACCGGCCATGGGTGACATGAGAATGCAGGGACGCCTGCACGATTGACATGAATTCATGCTGGATATCTGTCAGGGTGGTAAGAAGCCCGCGTTGTTCATGGTCGTAAATCATCGTGATGACGCCCTGCCTCTCTCCCTTCACATCCGACATCCATTTGTAATGGTTGATGTAACTTCTGATGGCGTCACGGATCCCCTCCGAGCGTGATGAATATCCCCGGTAATTGATGATTTCATCAAACTTGTCCAGCAGGTTCTTTGGCAGGGATATTGCGATGCGCATGAGTTCGTTTTCGCTTGTCATATCTGGTCTCTTACCAGTGATCAGAACTGGCACACCTTGTACCTTTCGATTTCCATCATATTACATTGAACGTGGTCTCCCGTGCATTCGGTTTTTTAATAATTTCCTGTCATCCGCGGGTTTCATGCGGGTCCGGTTGACAGGAGGGATATGAACAGGATTTATGAATTGTTTGGAAAGTGCAATTACCCGGGGTTCACGGTTAACATCTTTATCCCACAACGGAGGGCCATCCCGGAATACCGGTATAATGCCGGCTGCTTTAAGAGTTCTTTCACGACACCTGCTGGCCGGTCCATATCCCCGTGCTGGCGGATAATTTCGAGGATCCCGGGGTCTGACAGGGCCGCAATCAGGCGGTCCGTCTCCAACGGGCCAATGGTCTGTCTCATACGGAACATCCATAGTCCCCGCCCGAGTTCTTTTCCAATGTCTGATTTCCACAGGTCTTCATAGCGGGAGAGTGGAGCATCATCAAAGACCTGTTTTTCTATACAGTCGCGAGCAGTTGTTGCGGCATGGCGGGCGGTCCTTACTCCCGTATATATACCACCACCTGAGGTGGGTTTTGCAAATCCACCGGCATCCCCTACATACATGACGCGGTTACCATACGTGACTGGCATGATACCGAGGGGGATTGTGCCCACCACAAAATCCATGCAGGGACCACTGAACCGTGATGAAAATGAAGCGAACTTTTCCCTCACCCGGGTCATCCCGGCCAGCCCGATCCTTGCCCGTTTCCTGTTAACCGGGATCCGCCATGCGAAAAATTCCGGTGACGCCTCGGGGTACACCCCGACAAAGCGGGGATCATTTTCACAACTGATCTCTGCCTGGATCCCAGCCAGGTAGGTCCGTGCCCGTGCCATCCCCCGTAACCGGGCAATGGTACTCCTCGGGCCGTCAGCCGCAATCAGGATCTTGTAGGAGACTTCCCCGTGACCATCGATTCCACGAGTGAATAACCGGTTCGCATCCATGCGGCAGACTGCGGTCTTTAACCAGAACTCAGCACCCGCATTCGCTGCTCGTCCTGCCATTTCGCGGTCGAGAATGCCCCGGTCGACGACGAATGCCTTCGTTGTACCCGCATCGATTAAGAGACGGCGGCCGGAATCCGAAATGATTTCTGCACCTGATACCTCGTTTAACACAGATTTTTTTGAGACCTCGCATTCCGAAAAGGCATTACCGGACAGGAGCCCGGCACACTGGACCGGGTACCCGATCGTCCCATGTTCTTCGATGCAGAGTGTCGAAAGCCCGTACTCCGCACACAGGCGGGCGGCCATACTTCCCACGGGACCGGCACCGACGACCACCACATCGTACCCTGGCTGCCGTCTACGCCCCTGGTTGTTCATCAGGTAGTACAGGGTGTGGAAATTGTATCAAGGTGTGGACATGTACCAGGTCTGCCCGGTATGAGTTACGCAGATATTTCTGTGAACAGCCCCATGTACTGACAATGGCTGATGGACCGGAATTCAAGTGGAAACAGTGCCTGGTGATCAGGTCGGATCTTAAAATGAGCTGTGGTAAAATGTGCGCACAGGCCGGCCATGCGGTAATACTTGCCTATGAACGTGCAGATAGCACCGCGAGGAAAGGCTGGTTCGCAGAAGGCCAGAAAAAAGTCGTGCTGAAAGTCGCAGGGGAACGTAGCCTCTTTGAATTAAAAGTGCTGGCCGAAAATGCTGGTATTGCCGCGGCGATTGTCCAGGACGCCGGGCTCACCGAGATTGCGCCCGGAACAGTGACCGCGCTTGGACTTGGGCCAGCGAAGACAGAGGCCCTCGACAAACTGACCGGAGACCTTTCCCTTCTATGAGAAAAAGTTTATTTCCACTCGAGCAGGAGCTCGGGATGCACTATTATGCGAGTGATACACCTGGTATCGGTGGAAAACTTCGCACTTCTGCTGAAGATTTTTTAGTCGAAGAGATCCCGGCAGCTGTTGGTGATTCCGGCCCCTACCTCATCTGCAAACTGACCAAGAAAGACTGGGAACTCCAGCATGCGGTAAAAGAACTGGCAAAACGACTGGGGATCAGCCACCGTCGCATCGGGTGGGGTGGCACAAAAGACCGACACGCGGTAACAAGCCAGTTGATATCACTGTATGAAATCACTCCGGAACAGATTTCTGATGTCTGGTTAAAAGATATCCGGCTCGAAGTGCTAGGCCATTCCCAGTTTCCCCTCTCCCTTGGCAGCCTCAAAGGGAACCGCTTCGATATTATTATCCGGGAATTATCCGGAGAGGATATTGAAGGGCAGATACCATTGGTGAATGAATGTGTCTCTGCCGGACTTCCGAATTACTACGGGGTGCAGAGGTTCGGGGTTATCCGCCCCCTCACCCACCGGATCGGGGAGATGATCCTCAAAGAGGACTATGAACGTGCGGTAACAACCTATATCGGCCAGTCATTTCCCGAGGAACCGGAAGAGAACCGTAAAACCCGGACACGATATTATGAGACACGGGACGCCCTTGAAGCACTTCACCGCCTGCCGGTCTCGATGTCCTACGAGCGCTCGATGCTTCATCACCTCATAAACCGACCCGACGATTACCAGGGTGCATTAAAAATCCTGCCGCCAAAACTGCTCTCGATGTTTGTATCCGCATTCCAGTCCTGGTTATTTAACACGGCACTTTCGATGCGGTTTGATCAGGGTATTGCCATTGATGAACCAGTCCCCGGTGACCTGCTGATATTTGAAAACGGCAGGGAAGACCGTGTCACTTCGCAGAACCAGGGAATTGCTGCACAGCATATTAAAAGAGGACGTTGTATCATTGCCATTTTCATGCCCGGGTCTCTCACCGTCACATCCGGCCATTCCGGCAGTGCGATTGAACACCTCCTGGAGGAACAGGGTATCGGTCCAGGGAACTTTGAAAAAGCCCAAAAGTTTGTGCATTCACGGTTCAACGGAGCTCTCCGCCCGATCAGTCTCATGACACCAGTTGAGGCCAGCCAGGAAGGGGATCGTGTTCAATTGAAGTTTACCCTCCCTCCCGGTCATTATGCGACTACCGTCTGCCGGGAATATATGAAAGCAGACCCGCTTAAAATGATATAACCGTCTGGAACATGGGATTTATTCCCCCTTCAAAAATATATATATCCCGGTGATCGGGAATTCCACCGTTAACCTGGCAATAGGAACGGAATATCGCTAATGCGGTATCCGGCGACCTGTGAAGCGGGGTGGGAAAAGAATGTCCCGGTCCGTAAAGAAATGCCAGTGGGTTGACCGTGGCATGGCGGTTTCCACCATTATTCTGTCGCATTCCGGTACTGCACATCATACTCGGTCACGAGGTTCGTCCCGCAGAGATAAAAGTTTTTCAACCCAAGTCGGATCATCTCGTCCTCTGACCCAATCTGCATTCCCCCGACCAGTGATGGTGTATCTGCCCCACCGACAATGAATGGAAGGTGGATCAGCCGTATCTCATTGACCAGCTGGTGGTGAAGCATGTGCCAGTTCAGGGTCGGCCCGCCTTCCACCATCAGGCGGCGGACGCCAAAATCCTTCCAGAGCAGTTGCATCAGGAGGGGGAGGTCCACGCGGTCTTCACCTGCCACGACCACATGGACACCCTTGTCCCGGATTGCCTGGACTCGTTCTTCAGGTGCTTTTCGGGATACTCCGATCACCGTCGGCGCTCCTGGACCCAGCACATTTGAAGCCAGGGGGATATCGGCCATGCTGCACGGTATCACACGCAGCGGGCTTTTCCCTGTCACGTACCGCACCGTAAGGAATGAGTTATCAATTTTTATCGTGTTTGAACCGACCATAATCGCGTCGCACCCGGCACGTGTCTGGTGGAGGAGGAGCTCAGTCTCGTGGGACATATATTTCATCAGGATTTTGCTTGAAGTCCCTTTCTTCAGCGTCAACTTGCCATCCGCAGTGATCTCGGACATCATTAGTACATGAGGTCGTTCTCTTGAATCTGCCATACCTGGTCCTTCTTATCCCAGTTATCGACCCGCAAGATAATAGAAGTTAGCCAGGTCTGTTTTTTTCTTCGGGAAAAACCAGGTGGACGCCCCCTGACTCAGGAATGATTTGTTCGAAAACAAGAGCTGGACCCTGTCCCGTGACAAGGCAGAAATTGCCCCGAATCATAGGAACAAGGGTAAAAGAACAAGTATTAATGTTGAGATCCCATTTGTATTATGATATGAACATTACGGCACTCCGGCCAAGATTTATCGGGTACCTGGAGCCGGTCGCAGAGATGTTTGTGAAAGTCGGGATCACACCGAACCAGATCTCACTCCTCTCCCTCATCTTCGGGATAACGTGTGCAATTTGTTATATTGACCGGCGTTTCATTCTTGGCAGCGTGTTTCTTTTTGTTTCGGCAATCCTTGACCTTGTTGACGGGAGTGTTGCAAGGAAAATTGGCCGCCAGACAAAATTTGGTGCAGTATTCGACTGGATAGTCGATAAATATGTTGACGCCCTCGTGATCCTCGGTATCGGCCTGTCCGGTATCGCGATCATCGGCAATTTTATTCCTGTCACCCCGGCAGTGGATTTTGGAGTCGTCGCCCTTGCCATCATCGGTTCGCTCATGAACACGTTTATCAAGCCGGTGACATATGCTGAGATTGGGTTCAAAGAGCGTGTAGGTGGAAAAATTGAAGATCCGCTTGAAGGAGTCGGTTTTTTCGGCAGGCCTGAAACGCTGCTGGTCCTCCTCCTTGGTGGGATCAGCGGGTTCATCTGGGTGTCGGTAATAATCATCGCCGTGTGTGCCAACCTGTCAGCGATACAGAGAATTTTCTACCTGCACAAAACCTATTCCTGAAATGAAGAGAGAGGGAAGTGACCTTCTTGATGATTCTCCTCTCCTGATCTCATCTCTTGTCCGGGGTACGATATCAGAAAATGCAATTGAAGGATTCACTACCATATTCCAGTCCATGGCATTGGTACCCCTTGAACTGGTGATGGTTGCGACGCTTTCCGGGGCAGAATCCGCGAATACCGCTTCCAGGGACATCCGTTGATGGTTTTTTCCGGGACGCTACCGTTGACAAGTACAGAACGCTGCCAGATGAAACCCATAATTCCAGCGCAATTAGCCACTGGCCTCGATCAAGGGAGCATCTCTGGAGCTTGAGGGGCTATCGGATCACGGGTCCCGTCTGCGAATGTGAAAGGTCATTGACCTTAGGAATTGGGAGTCCTTTCAGGGTGGTTGTAATCACCAGCTCCCGCCGGATTGCCATTATCCAGGAAACATACGTCAATTCAGGCAACATCAGTCTCGTGCAAATTCCGTTGATTTCCGGCCCCCTTATAACAAAAATAAGCGGGGAAACACGATCACACCACCCTACATTAACCCCTTTCCTGTAAGTGCCCGCATTTTTGGTTGTAAGGGCTGTTATTTTCGCTGGTTTCATGATATCGCCAATTATCAGCCGTATTTTTAAATATCCCTGAATTGCCTGTACATTTTCATGATCCGGGCGTGAAACGGGTCTAAAATACTTCATCCCGCAACCTGGCATATTGGTTTAACGAAAAACGGGTACAGCTGGAAGCTTGGAAATTCAGCCCTGCATCCATCTGCAGATTGCGAAATAAATTGCTGTATGACTTTCTATCCGATATCATATGCTTTTGGAAGTATTTCAGAGGGATTTTGGATGTACCTGGACAAGAAGAGCGAAATCACACTTTTTGCATCAAAATTCCGCATGCTGCCCGAATGATGGAACCCCCATCGTAAAAAAAAGCAATTGCGGAAACCCCGGCCATGTGACCGCATGGAAAGGGTAAAGCGGGGCAGACTACCCCTGGTTTATCCTCGTGGCGGGGAGGCGGGAGGAGTCCGACCCGCCAGCCTGTACACCGCACGGTAATACTGATCGATCAGGTCCCGCGCGAATTCAGCGAGTCCGGGGTTTATCCTGAATAACCCGTACGCGATTCCGATAAGCAAGACCAGCGCAAGTCCTTCTGCAATTACGTTATGTGCCCAGAAAAAACTTTCATACCCGATCTCCCCGTTACCCGCTATTTCAGGAAGGTATGGGAACCATTGTTCCGAATACGCAATAATTACTGCTGCATTTCGGACGATATTGAGGAGATAGATGGTCGGCACCACAAGGAGAAATGAATACAGTTTCTGCCGCCAGTCTGATGGGACTGCACATGCAACACCGAGCATAATGGCAATCCCCTGTATCCCCGTGCAGGCAAGAATGATCTGGATCCGAAACCCATACCGCTGGAACATGTCCCAGGCGACCAGCAGCGTGTTGTAATGAAGTGAATTCAGTACATAGAATACCTGTTCGACGACCACCGAGATCAGCCAGTCCCCGAGGGCAGGGATAAACTCAAACGGGGAATAAATCAGGAAGGCGACCGCAGCTGCCGTTGAGAGCTGCATGACCCGGATTTCTGATTTGAGGAGCAGTTGCCCGGTGATAAACAGGAATGGTACCGAAAGGATTGCGAGCAGAGGGTACAGGAAATTATTGATGGACAGGTAATAGGGGACCTCAGCGAAGAGATACAGTACCATTCCCGTCCATCCCACGATCGCCGCGTACTGCCGATAGCGGTTAGGGATGAGAAATATCAGGAAAAAAAGGCAGGAAATCAGGATAAGGTACTCTGTCATTCTTATACAGTTGATTTTTTTCTATAAAAAAAGGATATGGATCTGACACCCGGTACTCGTTAATTTCCGGATATTTTTTTCGCGTTTTTAGGGCGATACAAGGATTAATCTGTTTTGCATGCGCACAGGTAATCGAATGTTCTGTCCTGAGTGCAAGAGTATTCTTATGGCTTCTGCAGGCCAGCTGAAATGCCGGAAATGTGGTTATATCCGGAAAATAACTGATACTGACCAGCTTCAAAAGAAAACGATGAGAAGCGAGAAAGAGATCGTCATTGTCGAAGACGATGGTTCATACCCGACACTTCCTACCATCCAGATAAAATGCCCGAAATGCTCAAACAATCTTGCGTTCTGGTGGTTGAGACAGTTAAGGGCTGCAGATGAGAGCGAGGTGCGGTTCTTCCGTTGCTGCAAGTGTGAACATACCTGGCGACAGTATGATTAATCAGAAGACTACTCTTGGCTAACTGAGTATATCAATTTTTTTTAAAATTGGTTCATATCTAAAATCCTGCCATCATATGGCCAGATATTATTGTTTTAACCTTTTCTTCGCAAATCACGAAGTATCGTATCGGGGGTATAAAATTTTCACCTGTCGTCTTCAGGAGGGTGCCGTTCCCATGGAGAAGGGATAAGTGTTTCATCTCCCTTACCACCCTGTCGGATGGTCCTGTTCCCTGTCACCCTTACCTGAAGACTTCATCCATTAATCGTGCTGCAAATGCATTCAACTGGATATATTCATTATTGCAGTGGCCAATCAGGTAATCGGTATCCGCGAGGGCAGAGGCAACCCTTGGATCATTATATTCCCGTTTCAGCACTTTTCTGAGTTCAGCGAGCACCTCACCAGCTGAAAGGCCGTATTCGATCATGAGGGATTCAATACGCCGATTCGCAGAAACCCCGTCCCCGGACGCAATGGCCAGGTATATCGCCGCCGCGATCATGGTGACCTCTGATTCCCCGGCTTTTGCCAGGTCGAACGGCACCCCGGATTCCGAGGCCACCTGGAGGAGCATGACCGACTTCCTGAGGTCACCACCTGATGCCTGTACGATCAGGTCTATCTCGTCATCGTTGCAACACCCATCCGGCCTCTCTTTATCCAGTATCGCCCTTAAGTGGGCCTGCGCGAGTTCAGGGGCGATCGGCCCGAAAAAAAAGGGAATGCAGCGGGATGCGATCGCAGGGATGAGTGCTGCCGGGTGGGTGGTGCAAAAAACAAAACGGCAGGTCTGGCTGTACCGCTCCATCGTCCGCCGGAGTGATGACTGGGCATCGCGGGTCAGCGCAGAGGCGTCATCGATCACGACCATCTTAAATGGTGCATCAAGGGGCCGGAGCGAGGCATACCAACGGATAATATGCTTAAAATTATTGATCATGCTCTCGTCCTTCCGGTAAATATGTGCGTACCGCTCATCATCCTCGAGATATTTTTTTCCGAGGAGGAACAGGTCCGAGGCGTGAATCACCGTGCAGTTTCCGGCCCAGTTCTCCCCATAAAGTTCCCGTGCCACGCATTCTACCGCAACACTTTTTCCCGTACCGTGCGGGCCGCTGATGATAAGGTGGGGGAGTGACCTTGCGGAGGCAAATGATTTGAGGTGTTGCACCACGCGTTCCTGACCGATAATCTCTTCAAATCCGGCAGGCCGGTATTTTTCAATCCAGAGCATGTGCAAGTCTCCTGTTCATCTCAATCATTGCCTCTGTCAGGAAATATCTGTTGTCCGGGGCCTCTTTCAACATTTCGATCTCCTGTTCCTGCAGCGTTGAGAAAAACCCGGTGATCATGGGGAGTGCCCGTGTCACCTCGTCCACCACGGTGAGGCTGGCCATCCGGGCCGTACGGGACAACGGGTTTAAATCAATGGCAATGACGGTCTTCCCCATCGTTCGAAGCGCCTCGCACCGGTCACCGTCTTCAAGGGGGACCAGTATCACATCGGCATTCCCGGTTCCCTCCGGGTAACTTAATGCCCTGTCGTGGGAGAGGGGCAGGATCCGTTCAGCCTTTCCGGAGAGCACGGTTACCCCGTTCGCTTCGAGGAGACGGGAAATTTTTTGAACCCGTTCCTCGGTCCGGTGAAAGAGGTTCACTTCAACAATGGCACCGGAGGCCTGTTGCAACCCGGCGATCTCGCGTGCGGCCAGTGCAGCGGTGTTTCCATTGACTGAGATGACCGGGTGCCGTGCAGAACGGAGCATTGCCGCAGCCGTTTTTTCAGCCAGTGCGGCACTTTTTGTTGTGGTTTCCCCAATCAGGTAATCAAATGCTTCCCCACGTCCGTGGGCAATCAGGCCTTCGGGTGAGACAACCCCGTCCCGTACATATCCTGCAAGCCGTTCACGGACTAAAAGAGACCGGTACCGGGGATGGTCTGGTGGGATCGTCATCGTGATCAGGACCTTTAATGATCACTAGTATTGGCCCTGCAGGGTAAAAACTCCCTGCCCCGGGGACATGGGCCATCGCATGGTCCTCTACCATGAGTCCGGGGGTAGTAAACCGGGTCCGGAGGTGGCGACAAGAAGGGAAAATACCGGGGAAATCCCAGACAATACAGGTAATGCATGATCGCCGATCGCAAAAATACCGTTTCCGAGCATCGTCATACTTGCGGGCACTCCTGCTGAGTCACAGAGGTCCAAGGCTGAACGGACATCCGGTGTAATAAGCCCGCTTTTTTCTGAAAATTCCCTTGAAAGGGAGAGCAACTCTTCCAATGATCCAGGGCATCGACCCGGGAAGGCCAGTGAGACCCGTTCCATCGCTACAGGAGACCCCAAAATGCCCGGGGAAGGGAGGGGGCCGAACGTTAACGCGTACACCGGTGGGAAAGGTCCGGGTAACCTGGTGATATCAGCGTCGATACCCGGGCCTTTCCTGCAGTCAATTCCGCCACCCTGGCAGGCAGCGATATCACCAAGCCCTGTTTTGTGGAGTATCTCGGCTTCGTGGGCATGAAGGGAACATTCCGCCTGGCTGAGTCCAAGAGAGAAGGCCTGGTTCGCTGCCATCGCAGAGGCCGTCAGTGCAGCCGCTGAAAGACCAAAACCTGCACTGATCGGAAGGTGGCAGCGGGTGCTGACCGCCGCGTTTATACCGAGTGCCTCGATCAGGTATTCAACTGGTGGAGAACCCTGAACACGCTCAATAACTGACCCCTGCCGGTTGGTCCTGGTAATTTCCACATCTGTAACCCGGGCCTTTTCCACCAGTACTGTTACACCTTCTGAAATGACGATCCCGGCCCCGATACTCCCTGTTTCTCTCGTGGATTTCCCACGCACCGGCCGGAAGTACCCTGATATGTGGCCCGGGCAGAAGGCTACAGCAGCCTTTTCCATAGTTCCCCTGCAAGTTCTTCCTTGGTGCACCGGATCTCTTCCCGGTGATCCCGTGAGAGGATGACAAAGTCCCCACTCGTGGAGCCCATCACATCCGGGGAATTGAGAACGACTACCATGGCACCCTCTCCAAGTATCGATCGGGCCTTGGCCTCCCCATCATCTCCCATCTTAAACGCAATGGTGACCGGATGTCCTTTCCCGTCTTTACAGACCTGTGTCAATAATTTCGGGAGCGGGTGGAGGTGCAGCGTTACGGGCTTTCCACTGGGGATCTTGCCCGTCACTGTATCAGGTGCAAAATCCGATATTGCTGCCGCACTCAGGTAGTAATCCACGGTCTCCCTCGCACACTCGTCCAGCACCGCCTTCCTCATCTCGTCTGCCGTCGATATCGTGATATTTTTGACGCAGGGAAACCGGTCACGGTGGACGACGGTCACTTCCGCACCAAGTCTGAACGCCTCGAGTGCCAGTGCCTTTCCCATCATACCTGTTGAACGGGTAGTCAGTACCCGGACATCATCAACCGGCTCCCGGCATGCACCGCTGGTAATAAGGACCTGTTTTCCTGCGAGGGGCCATCCTGCGAGGGCCCGTTTTACATGGAGGACGATCTCTTCAATACCTGCAATTTTTGCACGGCCCTCTTCAATCGCCGGTGGAATTACCTGTATCCCCCAACGCATCAGCGTATCAAGGTTTTCTTTCACCGCGGGGTGCCGGTACATGCTTTCGTGCATGGCTGGTGCAATAAGGACTGGCATACCCCGGCCCACCGCAGTCGTGGCAAACGTGGTGACAGGTGTATCGTCGATGCCACACGCGACCTTACCGATCGTGTTGGCCGTACAGGGTGCAATAAGAAAAAGGTCTGCCTTCCCGCCTTCACCGCAATATTCCACGTGTTCGACCCTTCCCGTGCAGCGGGTAATCGTCTCTCTTCCGGTGGCGTACGTCAGGGCATCAGGGCTGATGATGCCACATGCAGCCAGGCTCATGACCCCCTGCACGACCGCTCCCTCTCTTATGAGCTGGTGACTGAGCCTGACCACTTCGGTGGCAGCGATGCTTCCCGTCACCCCGAGTACGATACATTTTCCTTCCAGTCCCGTCATACCAGTGTCACATCCTGGACAAAATGCCAGCAGTGAGGGGCAGTTTTCTTCACGGCCCTTACTGAAATCCGGGCTTCAAAATCCGCAGCTTTTAACTGCCCGGTAATATTCGGAGGCTGGTGCCCGGATGAGTGGACATGGAGGACTGACCCGGGCCCGACATGGGAAAGGGCATGGGAAAGGGCATGTACCGAATCGAAATGTCCCATGATGACCCGGTCGTACACACCAGACAGGAGATCCCGGCAGTCGCCGCAACCTGCCTCTACCCTGTCAGAAAGATCGTTTTGCACGATATTTTTCTGCAGGTACCGGAAGGCAACCGGGTTAATCTCCATTGCATGCACGGTCCCCCCGGCCCTCGCCACAGGGAGTGTAAAATAACCGATCCCGGCATACATATCGGCCACTCGTTCACCGCTTCGGGTGAGCGTGGCGCTCCTCATTTTTTCTGTCCTGTTCCCCTGAGAAAACATCACGGCCGACGGGTCGATCCAGAATGAGATCCCGGATTCGCGGTGGATGACGTCACCTGTGCTGCCGTACATAACTTCTGTTACCGGAGTCCGGCAGACCCCGGAATGTGAGCATATCCATAGTACTCCCCGGGGGTGCTGCCAGTCAACAATCTGCTGTACTTCTTCCGGTGAAGGTCGTTTTCCCCGGACCACGGCGATCGGACCGATCATCTGGTAACCACGGCCTACATACGGGTGACGCGTGGGAAGGTCACCGGTTGAAGTATATCCTTCACGGACCGGGACATAAGCGGTCGTGCCGGTGACAAATGCTCTCCTGCTCCTGTCAGCCCAGTCACTTTCTGCGGCCGACGACAGTTGTTCGAGGGGCACCTCCCGTATGCGTGTTGCCATGTTATCCGACCAGTATCATCGTATCCTGGTCTTTTAACACCCTGATATACTGGCCTGCCTCCGCATCCCTCCATGGACCGGCCGGGCATTCCCGTGTTACCCCTGAACCAGGATCAATGAGCCCGAGGATATCACCATCGACATACGCGATAAGTGCATCAATAGCATCGCGGACATTTCCGATTAACATGCCAAATTCATCTTCTTTTGCCGTACGTGACTGGCCATTCGCAAGGTTCAGATATCTGATATACTGCCCCTCAATCTGAAGTATCTGCCCATACCCTTTGCCGATCCTGACCACATCCCCACGGATATACCGTGGAAGCCTCACCGAGTAGGTAATCCGGAACAGTTTTTTCCCTGCCTTTTCACCGACCAGCTTGGGGTGCGTCGAGTACCGCCCTCCGAGCCGCTGCACGATTGCCTGAGATATCGCCAGGCCAATCTGCTGGGAGCCGATGGTAATATCCAGCCCCTCCCTCGTCTCTTCCATTTCAGAGATGTAGGAGAGCCGATCGCCGCCTGCCTGCATGCCGTTCTCCACTTCGGTCGCGATTTGTTGTGCAACGAGGGATTCGTGGGGGAGAAGTTTTCTGTTCTGGGCCCTGACCTGCACTAGCCCTTCGTAATAACTCCCGCTAATCCTGTTGCACCGGTTACACTGTTCCTTCTGCCACGCGATCTCGATCATCCCGTTTGCTGAGACCTCTTCCCCGTACAATACCCCGCTAACCGTAACATCGGCAAATGACCGGTTCAGAGTCCTGTCGTGGATGACCATGCTGACCGAAGGGGACCGGATATCGGGATGAAAATGGATTGCATTCCTTACTATTTCCGGCCCGATTTCATCCCTGCCCCGCTCAGTATCTGTCCAGGTACTCCCATTTTTCTGGGAGTTACACGAAGGACAGTGTACACTTGTCACTCTTGGATCAAAGGAGACCCAAATTGTGGAAGAACCCCTGCAACGGCCGCATAACCCTTCTCCTTCGAGCGGTCCCCCGCAACGGGGGCAGATACATTCCTGAATATTCATGTCAGATCCGGACGATCTGTGCGTGCGGCACACCATCAATGATCATGCACCCGGAACGCTCGATTAATCCCAGGCTGACTGCAATCCCAACCGCCTGTTCGCCAATCAGGTTGATATTACCCCCTTCCATGATCGCCCTTGTCACATCCCCTTCGTCTGCCGGCGTGGAACCATAGAAATATTCGCTGACATGGATCTCCAGGTCACCCTGCATGAGCCTCTTATCGAGCAGCTCCCGGTCACAGGCCGCAACGACAGCTGAACCATCGGATCCCCGATGAACTTTTAAATACATTGATCAGTTATGGGCAGAGACGTGTATTAAAAATATTATCTGTGCCAGTTCAGAGAACGATCTCTACACCATATACCTGTTCCGGGGTATCCGTATGGATCCGATGGATATCCTCACTGGTAATGAGGCCGTTTACCAGTAGGCGGTTCGTAAACCTCGGGACGGACTTCGGCCCGATGACTGCTCCCGGCCGGCTGTTTTCATCCATGTAGTCACTTTCCATCGTCAACCTCCGGCCTGCCCCGCAAAGGTCAGGTATTGCCTCGTGTTTTGCCATCATGGAGGGCACTAACGCTGTTTCAGGCGATGCGTAATGTTTTACCACCCGGGCAGGGTCCATGCCTGCAGCACGGGCCATTTCTATCATATCATCGCACGGACCGGTCTCTGCGTGTACCTGCACCGCGCACCGGCAGTCCCTTCCAAGTGAAAATGCATGCGATAAGACTTCGTTGGACAGGGTCAACACTTCGGGAGTCACTTCGTAATGGGGTCGTCCGCTTTTAAGGGCAACTGCCATCCCTTCGGTAACATATCGTGCAGCAACATCCAGTCCCTCTTTCATCAGAACCGAAGCCTCCTGATACGTCATCGTCTCTGAAAGCCGGGTGATCTCTGCCGGGTGGACCCCGAGTACCGGGAAGACAACGATCCCGGTTTCCCTGATCTTTGCGGCAATGCGGAGTGTTTCATCGAACACTGCGCAATAATCTGACCCCTGCCGCGGGAAAATCCCGAGTGAGAAAGAGGGCTTGGAAACGAGGAACATGTGGGTACCCCCGGCCCTCATGAAGTCCTTTGCTGCCTCGATGCCCCTCCCGTTTACCGGGTCGATGTGGATATGGTCATCAGTCAGGGGAGTTTTTTCCGGCATCATTGCACGATACTATCTCCATGAAAGGGTAATCATCTTTCGGGCTGAGCCTTGCCTGGCAATAGGAAAAGCCTACCCTTGTCACCAGTTCGACATGAAACATCAACCCCCGGACTTCGCTGTACCCGAACTCATTCGGGGCCATCAGTGAGCGGTCGAGCCTGACCGAGATCTCCTCGACATACGGCTGCAGTATGACGCTTTTTTCGATTGCCGATTCAAGTGATGCAGCCGATGCACGCGAGACGGGTGCCCCTACCCACTGGTGGTATAGAGCACCAAGTTTTATGGCTGCTTCAAATATTGCCTGTTCACGGTCTGTAGTCATGTTTCTCCTTTCAGATCAGCCGGTAGTATCGATCAGGGTACCACTGGCCCAGTCAGATTAACTGGATGATCCCGTCCTTCGGTTGCATCAGTTCCCCGTTGTTGCGCAGCATCTCCAGTTGCCGGTATGCGTCATCGCGGTTGATCCCCTGCTGGACGAGCACGTCGACGACGCGATCGCGGGAGGCCCGGCCTTTTTCATCGGCGACGCCCTTTATTGCATCCTTGATGATCCGTATCAAATCCCGCTTTCCTTTTGAGTACCCGGTCATCATCTTGTCGATATCGTAACCTCCGGTCTTTGAATCGTATGCCACCTGCCTGAGGCAGGCATCGACAATCTTGATCACCCGTTCAGCATCGGCCTGTTCAATCCTGGACGAGAGCCGTACCCGTGCACTGGCCTCTGCAAGCCGGACAAGGGCCTCGAGCTGTCGTGCCGTTACCGGTACCGGCTTGCTCGCGTCTGCCACATCACGGAGGTTCATGTAATAGGCAATCAGGGCCAATTTTGCCTCCTCGGAAAGGATCGGATAGCATGTCCGCTTTGCATACGCCACATATTTCCGAAACAATACCGGGTCAATGGCCGGCGTCACCGGTTTTAACTGTTCGGTGATAAAGGCATCATCCACGCCTTCGATCGGTTTTTTCCGGTGCTGCTGGATCAGTTCCCCGATGCTATGTGCTTTTAAGATATGGTTTGCGATAGCATTGTCCCTTTTTTTGTCCGGCTTATCGGTCATGACAAATATCAGGTCAAAACGGGAAAGCAGCGAGGCGGGCATGTTTATCTGGTCTGATATCGGGGCAAAATCATCAAACCTGCCATATTTCGGGTTCGCTGCACCAAGGAGGGCGCACCTCGACTTGAGTGTCGCGGTGATCCCGGCCTTTGCCACACTGATCGTCTGTTGTTCCATCGCCTCGTGGAGGGCACTCCTGTCTTCCTTCTGCATCTTATCCATCTCGTCGACTGCCGCCACACCCATATCCGCGAGTACAAGGGCACCAGCCTCGAGCGTCCATCTCCCATCGCCAAACTCGTCCTTTACCGCAGTGGCAGTGAGCCCTGCCGATGTAGAAGACTGGCCACTCGTGTAAATACCGCGTGGTGAGAGCTTGATGACGTACCTCAACAGCTGGCTCTTCGCGATACCCGGGTCACCGATGAGGAGGACATGGATATCCCCGCGGAGGTGACTCCCGTCAGGCATCTCCTTCATGATGCCACCAAAAAGCTGGAGTGCAATTGCTTCTTTTACATCATCGTTCCCGTAAATTGTCGGGGCGATTGAGTTGACGATATTCCGGTAGACCTGTGGGTCTTTACTGATGGCGATAATCTCTTCTTCGGCCTTCTCGTCGATCTCAACTTCTTCAAATTCTTTCTCGGCAACTTCTATCGAATTGCATTCGAGATAAATATCAAAAATTGTATGCTTGCTACCGTGCGTGATACGCTGCATTGATCTGAGAATCCCGTTCATCACCACGCGGTCACCGGGAGCGACAACCCCTGTCAAATCATCCGTGACATCCAAATCGAGCGTCTGCGGTTGTTCACCCCCACGGAGACCTTCAGGCTGTTCCTGGATCCTGATTTTCTGGGAGTCAACAAACCATGACTTTTTGGGTATCAGTTCGAGTTTCTTAAAGGTGCACCCGTCAGTCGCACACCCGTCCGGCTCGACAAACTGCCCATACCCCTGCTTTTTCTCTGTTAAGTGGCCACCCGGACAGCGGAAGACTGCATTGACGATCCTCGGCCTGACCTCTGTTATTTTCCTGAGAATCCCTTCGACGGTGATGAACGTATTGATGTCATCAGAACGTATATGGCGGATACCCGTTTTTTTGGGGAGGTTTACGAACCTGATGTTGATATGGTCGGCAACCTTACCGTCCTTTGTCTTGATGAGCTGGTGATTTCTGATCGCATCTTTGATGTCGGCGAGGACTTTTCCCGGGTTTTCAAGCAACTCGTCAGCAAGCCTGATCCCGGTCTTCCCGAAACTCTCCACCTCACGGTAGTCCAGCTCAAGCGACCGGCGGTACGGGTACTCGCGGGTTAGTTCTGCGAGTTGCTTCTTATACCTGTTTTTCAAGAACCTGGACCATTCCGCGTCGCGGCTGGTAATCTCGGCTTCAAGTTCCTCCATGGTTCACCCCGAAAACGACCCATGATAACCGGTGACCATTTCGAGAGACAGGGGGTATGTGAAGGTGTTCCATCCCGGGGTCTTCTCCGGTCCTTTTACGAAAGGGCCAATATCCATGCCCTCCTTTTTGCAGGTGAACGGTGATAGAGAGGCCGTTTAAAAATTTTACAGTTTTCCCTGTCATTACCCTGTCCTTATGCGAGCTTTCTGGTGGCTGCCATCACAAATTTTGCGATCAGTGCCTCCATCTGGATATCACTGTCTGCCCCTTCAGATATCCGGAAATCGGTCTCACCGATGTAATCGATCAGTGAAACTTTCAGCACCTGGTCCATCGGCCTGCGGAGCAATGTCCTGTAGCACTGGTTTAAGAGTTCGTTTGGAGCGATGCCACGCTCATGAAGGAGCTGTGAAAGTGCATGTTCGGCAGCCTCAAAATCTTTTGCCAGCGAGAGGTCAAGGAGCTGGTCAATCTCATCCGGGTGTGCAGTTGCAGTTATTTCAAAGATCATCTTCCCGGTGATCGACGGGCTGATAATTGCGGCCCCCTGGAGGGCATTGATCGCCTTTCTCATGTCTCCCTGCGAAACATAGACGATCGCATCGATGGCATCCTCCTGGACGATGACCCCCTCGATTCTGGCAATTTTCTGTATCTCTTCTGCGATCGCTGCTTTTCCCAGTGGCTTAAAACGATAGACTGCGCACCTGCTCTGGATGGGATCGATGATTTTCGAGGAATAATTGCATGACAGCACGAAACGGCACGTCTGGGCGTAACTTTCCATGGTACGCCTGAGCGCAGACTGTGCATCGTTTGTCAGGGCATCTGCCTCGTCCAGGAAGAGGATCTTGAAGGTGGCCCCGCCTAACGGAGATGTCCGTGCAAACTGCTTGATCTGGTTTCGGACCACATCGATCCCGCGTTCATCTGATGCATTGAGTTCCCGGAAATTCATGTGCCATGATTCGCCAAAAAACTCCCGCGCGAGTGAAACCGCCGCAGTCGTCTTGCCGACACCTGCACTACCGGTGAAAAGGAGGTGGGGCAGATTGCCATTCTTAACGTACGATTCAAGCCGCTCGATGATCTCAGTCTGGCCAACGATATCAGCAAGCCTTCCTGGCCGGTATTTTTCTATCCATATTGTATTATTCTCATCCATGCGCCGCTTCACCCTTCAGTGACTAACTGTCTTCTTGCTTGTAAGTCTTTGTTTTTGTATTTGTATAAATACGCCTTAACCCACAATATCTACCGTAAAAAAAACAGAATTCCGCAGGTATTCGTATATGGTACCCCTTTAAAAGCCGGAAATCCCAGACCTGTTATCCGGATTGGACCCCGGATGAAAAAAAGAAAAAAAATGATCAGAATTATTTCTGGTCGAAGAACTGGTCCTGTGTCTTGCGCCGTCTGTAGAGATAGTACCCGATAATTCCAATCACCACAACGATCAGAACAATTGCCGCTATCAGGAGCAGGGTCGGGGTCTTTGACCATACGGGTGCCGGCCCTGATGGTGGGGTTGTGATGACCGGCGAACTCGTGGTCACTCGCGTTACCACTTGTACTGTCGGAGTCGGTGTTACCGTTGTGGCGCCGGAGTCTGAACCACTGTACATGGTGTTACCAGAAGGTTCAGCCCCCGATTTTCCAACATCCGCCCCAGGCAGAGTTGTCGGTACGGTGGTAGGTACGGTGGTTGGCACTTTCGTTGTTGCTTCGGGTGCCATGAAACCGCCTCCTCCACCGCCACCACCGCCTCCTCCACCGCCACCGCCTCCGGATGAGACAAAGGCTGCAACGAGGGTGTGTGATGCCGAGATATTGTCAAATGGATATGAATATACTCCGCCGACAGAGACCCCGTCAACCACAACATCCCGGACATAATACCCGGTCAGAGGGCTTATCTGGAAGATCTGGCTTGAGCCGGGGAGCATCTGGACAGTACCTTTCGGTGTGACCGAACCGCCACCATACCATGTTGCCGTGATATAATACACATCCTCGGTAAACGATGCGGAAATTGTGTGGTTATCTTTCACATCGGCGAACTGGTAGGCATTTGTCGCCCCTGTCGAAACCGAGTCGACCACCACATCGTCCACCCTGAAGCCTGCGACAGGTGTTATCGTGTAGTTCAGAGAATTCCCATACGGGACCACAACGGTCCCATTCGGCATGATCGCTCCATTATCCCCGGCTGTAGAAACAATCAGGTAGGAGTCCCTTGCAAACGACGCACCGATCGTATGGTCTGCTGTCACATTGGTAAATGTGTAACTAGTGTTCTGTCCGATGGGTTGCGAGTCGACGAAGACATTTGTCACCAGGTAACCGGGATTCGGCGTGATGATAAATGTCATGTCAGTCCCTTCGGGAGTCGGGACAATACCTGCAGGTGAGATCATCCCGTTCGCTCCGGCTGACGCCGTGATATTGTAGGTCCTGCCTGAAGAGCTTCGGAATGTTGCTATTATCGAGTGGTTGTTCTTCACATTGGTGAAGGTGTAGCTGGTCAACGGGCCTTGGGATCCACCATCAACAAGGACATCCTGCACCGTGTAACTGGTATCCGGGGTGATACTGAATGCAAGGTTGTCCCCCTCCCGGACAGCCTGACTTCCTGACGGGTTGATACTGCCATTGGGACCAGCTGTTGCATTGATGGTGAAGATGAGTGGTTCCTCGTGCACGTTGATAAGTCCGGGTTTCACGGTGGAACCGCTGCCGTACACATTGGATACATCCAGTGAGACGGTGTAGGTCCCAGACAATACGTACGTATGCACCGGGTTTTGTTCAGTTAAACTTGAATTGTCCCCGAAATCCCAGTCCCAGGTGGTCGGAGACCCGCCCGAAGTATCGGTGAACATCACTGTAAGGGGTACCAGCCCGGACGTCGTGTTCGTGGTGAAACCTGCAACAGGGGCGGCCTGTTTTGAAGCCGTGATGTAACCCGGTCTCGTCCACACCATGCTTCCCGCACTGTTCTGGACGTACAGGCTGACATTATAACTTCCTGCTGTTGTGTAGGAATGCACAGGGTTTTGTTCAGTAGATACAAAAGACCCGTCCCCGAAGTCCCATTCCCGTAATTCCACGTTTCCGATTGACCTGTCGGTAAACTGTACTGAAAGCGGAATGAACCCTCCGGTGACATTCGAAGTAAAGTCCGCAATGGGTGGGGGTGTCGGTCCGCCGGAAGTATCAATGTAGTCTTCGATCGACAGGGTATCGTTTCCAACATCGTTCGAAACCGTCAGCGAAATATTGTAACTGCCCTGGTTGTAGTAGGTGTAGACAGGGTTTTGATCGGTTGAGGTGCTGCCATCACCAAATGTCCAGTTCCACGTTGCAGGGTTGCCAGTCGATCGGTCTTTGAACAGCACCGTTAAAGGCGGGCCACCCGTCCGGGGCTGCGCATTAAAGTTCGCCACCGGCATGACAGGTTCCACGGTTACGTTGATATAACCTGATTTCGCCATCGTGTCATTCTGGCAGGCAGTGTTAGTCACGTACAGGCTGACATTGAAGGACCCGGCTGAGGTGTATTCATGGACCGGGTTCTCTTCCAGGGAGTACTGCCCATCGCCAAAGCTCCAGTTCCAGGCCTCAGCAAGACCAATACTGTGATCGGTAAACCCGACGACCAGCGGTGCGGTCCCCGAGGTTGTATTCCCAATGAAATCTGCAATCAGGGGTTCCTTCGGGGCAGTAAGGTTCGCATACAGGTCAACCGTCTCATTTTTGGACGGGTATTTATGGTTGTCCTGGGTCAGCGTGAAGTACCCGCATTTTGAAACGGTGAATGAACTGACCGGTGTGCAGGTCGTGCATGTTTCCACGAGTAGCGTGCCGTTCTCAATTATACCGACAGACCAGTCATGATTGAAATAGACCTCTGCGCCATCCACGTTTGAATGGATAAGGTAGTACCCCTTGCCACCTCCGATAATAATCGTATTTGCTGTAATATAATCCGGTTTTGCAAGTGTATCAGGCCCGGCACTGTTACGTGCCGTGAGGGTGACATTAAATTGTCCTTCTGTTGTGTAGAGATGAGCCGGGTTCTGGTCGTTTGATAGTGAACCGTCGCCAAAGTCCCAACTCCAGTTTGTTGGTGACCCTGTTGACAGGTCATTGAACTGCACCGTTAATGGGACAAAACCCGAGGTTCTGTCAGCGGTAAAGTTTGCAACCGGCGGGAGAACAACCGGGGTGAGGTTTGCATAGATATCAACCGTCTGATCTTTTTCGGGGTAATTCGTAATGTTCTGGATATTGGAATCGTAGCCTTCTTTTCTGACGGTTATCGTATTGAAGTGTGGCGAGGTGATGCACACTTCGACCTGGAGTGTCCCGTTGGCGATCACTCCTTCGTACGTCTGGTCGAACCATACCTCTGCCATGTCAACATTCGAGTGGACAAGGAAATAACCCTTGTCTGTGCATGGGGGTACTCCGGTCACATTGATGAAGTCGTAGGCGGATTTCGTGCTATTCCCTGCTGCATTCGACACGGTCAGGGATACGGTATAGAGACCAGGGGTCAGGTAGGAGTAGGCCGGGTTCTGTTCGGTGGAAATATTGCCGTCTCCAAGGGTCCAGCTCCATGTATCCGGGGACCCGGTAGAATGATCAGTAAACTGAACGAGCAGCGGTGCCTGCCCGGTTGTCGGGTCTGCGGTGAAATTCGCCACCGGTTGAACAGGAGCTTCCGTGACGGTGATATAGTTGGTTTTCACCATGGTGTTGTTGTAACAGGCGCTGTTCGTTACGTACAGGCTGATATTGAAGGTCCCGGTTGCGGTGTAGGTATGGACCGGTTTCTCTTCGGTTGAGGATGCCCCGTCGCCAAAGGACCAGTCCCAGGTGTCCGCGTGGCCGATGACGTAGTCAGTGAACCCGACTGTCAGCGGTGCGGCTCCCGATGTTGTATTCGCGAGGAAATCTGCGATCAGGGGTTCTTTCGGGGCTGTAAGGTTCGCGTAAAGGTCAACAGTCTCACCTTTGCCAGGGTAGTCTGTGATATTCTGTGTCAGGGGGAAGTACCCGCATTTTTGAACGGTAAATGTCCTGTATGGTGCTCCGGTCACGTACACTTCCACCAGAAGTGTCCCGTTATTGATTGTCCCTTTTGCAGTACTGCCAAATTGAACGGTTGCACCCTCTACGTTGCTATGGACGAGGTAGTATCCCTTGTCACCACCGACAGGCCCGATAATCCTGATGTATCCCTCTTTTACACGGGTATCAGCACCGTATGCGTTACGGGCAGTCAGGCTTACGGTATAGGTACCGGGTCCTGTGTAGGTATGGACCGGATCCTTTTCGGTTGAAGACGAACCATCACCAAAGTCCCAGCTCCAGGATGTCGGGTGCCTGGTGGAAAGATCTGTGAATTTGATGGTCGTATTTTTATATCCTGAAGTACTATTCGCTGAAAAATCTGCGGCCGGGGGGCCTGGTGGAATGAACTGGTCACTTAAGACCACAACATACCCTCCAAGCACACCCGGAGGCATGGGGAACGGGTTGACCATCGGGAAGTTGTTCGAACTCGTGTCACCGGCAATATAGGCGTTTCCATCGTCATCGGCAGCGATTGCATTGCCTGAGTCGCGACCGTTCCCCCCGAGGTAGGTCACATAATCAAATGCCTGGCCGCTGGTTCCAAGTTTTGCGACGAACGCATCTGACGTGCCTCCACCGTACCTGGGCTGGTAGGGGTTTACAACCGGGAAGGCCAGCGAGTAGGTCCATCCTGTCATATAGGCACTACCGAGGCTGTTCAGGACGATCCCTGTCCCCCGATCGACACCTGTTCCACCAAGGTACGTTGAATATGCGAGCTCTGAATCATCCGGATTCATTTTTAAAATGAATGCATCAAGAGTACCGCCTGAGTGTGACTGGGCCGCGTTTTTCACCGGGAAATTTGGTGAACCCGTGGTACCTGTAATATATGCATTCCCAGAAGGATCGATGGCAACAGAGGCGCCACTGTCATACCCGGACCCGCCGATATACGTCGAATAGACTGCTGAGCCCCCGTTTGGCGCAATTTTTGTGAGGTATGCATCCGCATTCCCGCCGTTTTGAGACTGGTATGCATGAATGACCGGGAATCCTGTAACCGAATACGTCTCACCGGTGACAAATGCATTGCCGGCATTGTCCACGGCAATCCCGGCACCCGTGGTATTTGCATTTCCTCCCAGGTATCCCGAGTAGATCAGTTTTGATCCCGAGGGTTCAATCTTTGAAACAAATGCAGCTTCCGGACCGACTAGCCCGGATGGATGAAATTCGTCGATTGTCGGGAAATCCGGTGACGTGGTTGTTCCCGTGATATAGGCATCATTCACCGGATCGATTGCAATTGCGTTTCCCTTATCGATCCCAGACCCTCCGAGATAGGTCGAGTACAGGATCGTATCTCCGGACGGCCCCAGTTCAAGAACAAATGCGTTCGTGGATCCTCTCAGGTATCCCTGCAGTGGGTCCTTTGTAGGAAAGTCCGGTGAACTGGTTGAACCGGTAAGAAATGCATTGCGATGCGGGTCGAGCGTTATTCCGGCAGCCATGTCATCCCGGCTGCCGCCGATGTAGGAAACATACAAGGGGGCGGACCCGTCAGGATTAATTTTTACAACAATTGCATCAGTCCCTGCACTACCCGCCGATTTCCCCTGGCCCTGAAGGGTAAACCCGGTATAGGTCCTGCCGGCAATATAGGCATTTCCATCAGAGTCCCTGGTAATGGCGTTCGCATCCGCCACACCGATGCCTGCGAGGTAAATGCCATATTTCATGACCGGGTCAATAACCAGTGGCTGGCTTTTATCATAGGTTGCCACCTCGAACCCGATCGTATTGGTTGAATATAGTTTATAACTGACCGGCACCGGTACCTTCCGGCCACCGATCATCTGGTATGCATCCGGTGCAAGTTCTGTAAATGTGCCCGAACCAGTCGTAACCACCAGTGACTGGTCATCTCCTTTGGCAACGCCGGTAACACCCTCGTAGGCAATCTGTATATGAGAGGGGTCAGCCTGTGGTCCGATCACAAATTCACTTTTCAGGTCCCCATTGGCCCCCTCATAGGTCAGGTCAATACCCGGGTAGAGGTCATGATAGGTGATCCCCTGGTAGGAGTCGACATTGGTTATCCAGTTATCCTGGTTGTTGCCAATAAAGAAATTCACTTTCCCGGGGAGGGGCTTGATCCCCTCGACAACAGGTGATGCACCGGCCCCGATAAAGTGTTGAGAGAAAACGAGAGTGCTGCCCCCGGAGTCATCAGACGGGGAGAGGGCAAATACTGTTTTCTGATCGGTGAAAAAGATAGAACCGCTTTCAGAAACGATTTCGAAACGCACTCCTTCCCCTGCCTGCCCGGCATTCCTGATGAACTGCACGGGCATTGGCTGGACCCAGGTATTCGACGGAGTCTTGGTTGTATCCACACCAGAGGCCTGGCTGTCAACTGGTACACTGGTCCCTGTTATTGACCGGGCCGGGAGATCAAACGGTGAAGACGTGTTATTCCCCACGATATCTATCCCTTTCGTGAAAAAGGAATAGTTTGTAGCCTTTGAATCAGCTGCGGCCACGGCTGGCAGCAGGATGAATCCAATAATCAGGACTACTGCAAGAAATGCAATTTTTAGCCCTTTCGTTCGCATATAAACCACAGTGCTTTGAGATTGAATAGGAAAGTATTTAAGGGTAATGTAAGTTTTATTCATAAAAGGTCCATCTCTCACCTGCAAATCCCTTAAATCGCATTTAACCCCCATGCCGGAGAGATGGAAGATCCGGACAAATCTTACCCTGATTGCCTGGTTAATCCAGTATAATATTCCAATATTCGTAAAAGAGTGGAAACATGTCATTATTTAATGTATATAATAAAATATATCTGATACATATTGGAGAACCAGAAGTATCCGGCGTACCGTCACATTGGGATGTTGAATTTCCGGACACCCCTGGTACAAGGGGGAGAGGGACTTCCCGGTTGCCGTTAGCATAATGGATATCACCTGACGCTAAAAGATAGTACCATCAAAGGATGATGAGAATTTATTGCATGATCAACCCTGCTGTTCAACCAGTACGGTATGGTTCACGGATCACAGGGACTCATAGTACCTGCTCCGCCACCTCCATGGATTGGGACTGCATTCGCCCGGGAAGGTTGTGGATTTGACCGCATTATCCAGGGTTTTCGCTGGCGAATTATCAGGGACTACCCTCCAGCAACGATCCGGATTGAAGCAGTCACCGCAACAGATCATTACTCCTACCGGCGCTGTTGGAACATACCTGTTACTGGCAGGAGCACTGACCCGCGTGGAAAATGGACCTGGGGATGCGCTGCTGGCGTGGGTCGCAGACCCCACCGGGACTTTTTTTCTGTCCACCGGTCAGCAGGAAGAGGAAGTTGTAGCATTCCTAAAAAAAACTGATCCCCCTGTCTTCGTTTCCGTTACGGGTGAGGCCCAGGTCTTACGTGGGAGTAAAAAAGGTGTGATGATCAGGCCCCTGACCATCCGGGCAGTAGATCGGCTGACTCGTGATTCATGGGTTATCCGTACAGCCGAACAGACACTGACACGTCTTGAAATTATGGAGAATGCCACCAGGAATGGTACAGGGGATCAGGTGGTCCAGCAGGCCATCAACCATTATCACCCGGATACCTCCCAGATCAGGTCAGTCATCGTCATGGTCGAGGAAGCCCTGTCAAAAGTTGACCATGTACCGGGTGGTGCGATCACTGCACCGGACCCAAGGGACATCCTGCTCGACCTGATAAAGATCCACAGCGGGCCGAAGGGTGTCAGTGTATCAGAACTGATACCCCTTGCCGCCGGGAAGGGAATACGCGAAGACCAGGTCATGGCAACGATCAGGCAACTCGTGGAAGAGGATGAATGTTACCAGCCTGCTGCAGGTGCGGTTAAGTTGTTATGAACCTCGAATTCATCGAGTCGGGCCCCGCACTTCTTGTCAGCAACACCAAAGATGTGCTGGTCCTATCAGACCTCCACCTTGGGATCGAATCCGATCTTGCCCGTCATGGGATCCATTTTAAAAGCCGGAGCCGGCAACGGCAGCAGAAAGCAATCCAGTGCATCAGGGAGACGAACCCGGATATCGTCCTCCTTCTCGGTGATGTAAAACACAGTATCCCGCAGACGACATGGCAGGAATACCGTGAGCTCCCAGACCTGCTCTCTTCTCTCCGGGGTTTGTCCCGGCTGATGGTGATGCCGGGGAACCATGATCCAGGGATAGAACGATTCCTTAACGAAGGTGAACTGCTCCCAAAGGAAGGGGCCCTTGTCGACGGGACCGGTTACCTGCACGGTCATACCTATCCTGATCCCTCCCTCCAGGGCCATTTACTTATCTGTGGCCATCACCACCCGCTTGTATGCCTCATGGACGATGTCGGGTGTTCGCTCCGTGCGCCTGCCTACCTTTTTGCGCAAATCCGGGATGAATGTTTTACAAGAGGGAAGGGGCCGGACAGCGTGCCAACAGGCTGTGATACAGTCGACTGTGATACAGTCGACTGTGAACAACCCGGACCCCAATCCTTGTTTTCGGGAGGCAAGAAAAAAAATAAGGGCACACGGAGGAAAAAGAAGATTCCTGGACCTGCATCTGCGGAAACGGATACCTTCTGTGAAACGGGTCCTGGCCTTTCAGTTCATGAAGGTATGTCATGGCCCGAGCCCCCGGAGGGGACCATGCCGGGAGAACACCAGCGTTCCGGAACGAGGGTGCTGTTTATGCCGGCATTCAATGAATTGTCCGGGTTTGATGTACTGAAGATTGTTCGTTCACCGACCTCTCCTCTCTCGCGTTACATGGACCGGTTATCCTGTGAAATCTACCTGGCCGATGGTACCTATATCGGACCACTTTCGGCTGTTGAGGAGCATGACATCGGCTGACCTGCTCGACCGGAGGATCAGGGAATGTATCCGGAAGCGGGGATTTTCGGATCTTTCTGCGGTCCAGACCCAGGCGATCCCCCGGGTACTTTCAGGGGAGCACATGGTCCTGATCGCACCAACAGGGACCGGGAAGACTGAAAGTGCAATGCTCCCCGTATTTGACCGGATGCTATCCCTGCCCGGGGGCGGTTTCCAGGTACTCTATATTACGCCACTCCGGGCACTGAACCGGGATATGCTCCAGCGTCTCGAATGGTGGTGCAAGGAGCTTGGTTTTTCTGTCGGGGTCCGTCACGGTGATACCACGGCAACAGACCGGAGAAAACAGGCCCTTTCGCCCCCAGACCTGTTAATCACCACGCCAGAGACCATCCAGGCACTGTTTATGGGGAAAATTCTCAGGAACCACTTGAAAAATATTCGTTTTGTGGTGGTGGATGAGATCCATGAACTCGCCGGCAGTAAGAGGGGAATACAGCTGGCCGTGGCCCTTGAACGGCTGGTCGAGTACGCGGGAGAATTCCAGCGCCTGGGGTTATCTGCGACAGTTGGCAACCCTGATGATGTCGGCCGGTACCTCTGTGGGCAGCGCCCGTTCTCGCTGGTAGAGGTCCCGGTCGCGAAACACCTCGAAATCGGCGTGGAATATATCGGGGACACCTTTGATCACCAGGCGGAATTGGTGGGTAAATCCATCGATGCCCATGGGTCAACCCTGGTCTTTACCAATACACGTGTCACGGCAGAAGCACTGGGGCATGTCCTGTATCCCCGTGGTGATGTCGAAGTCCACCATGGTTCACTATCAAAGGAGGTTCGGATAGAAGCCGAAGAGAAGTTTAAGGCCGGCAGGATCAAGGCGCTCATCTGCACCTCTTCAATGGAACTCGGGATTGATATCGGTCATGTGGATCATGTTATTCAATTTGGCTCTCCCCGGGAAGTAGCGCGGCTTGTCCAGAGGGTTGGCCGGGCCGGGCACCAGCTGAACACCGTCTCGAAGGGTACGGTCTTTGCTACCGGGTTTGATGACCTGCTCGAGTCGCTTGTTATTGCCAGGAAAGCGAAGGCAAACGAGATAGAGCCGGTCCACATCCCGAAAGACGCAGCCGATGTCCTCGCAAACCAGGTCGCCGCGATCGCAGTAGAATATGGTGAGATCCCGAAATCAAAAATCGGCGCCATTATCGGGAGGACCTCAGTCTTTTCAGCCGATCCGGACTTCCTTTCCCGGGTATGTGACCAGATGGAGGAACACCGGCTGATCAGGCTGGATGCGGACCGGGTGATCACGACGTCACGTGCCCGGCGTTACCTCGCAGGAAACCTTTCGATGATCCATGACGAACGGAAGATGCCGGTCTTCGACATGGTCTCACGAAAGACGGTTGGTACACTTGATGAGTCATTTGTTGTCGGGTGGATCTACACCGGTGCCGTATTTATCACCAAGGGTCAGCTCTGGCGGGTCCTTGATATTGAAGACGGGAGGATCACGGTGGAACCTGCGAAATTCTCAAAAGGCGAACTGCCTTCATGGGAGGGTGAGCAGATACCGGTCCCGTTCGAAGTCGCCCGTGAACAGGGGCGTCTCAGGAGGACACGGGATATTCGTGCATATTCGGGTGACTACGACGTCTCGCGCTATGCCTTAAGGTTCCTTTCAGAGATGGACAAAAACCGGTCTGTGATACCGACTGACGAATGCATCACCCTTGAAAATGCACCGGAAGGCGTCGTGTTGAACCTCTGTGCAGGCCATAAGGCAAATGAGGCCCTGGCACGCGTCCTGTCAATCCTCATTTCTGCACGGTACGGTACAACGGTCGGAATTGAGATCGATGCCTACCGGGCATTGATCCGCTTACCCTCGTCGATCAGGGCACCCGATGTGAAGGAGACGCTCATGGCACTTGAACCCGCCCACATCAGGGGAATACTCGGGATCGCTCTCAAGCGCACTGCCCTTTTCAAGTGGAAACTGGTCCAGATAGCGAAAAAATTTGGGGCCATCGACCCGGATGCAGATTACGAACGGCTCTCAATTCACCGTCTTACTGCGGTGTTTGACGACACCGTTATCCAGGATGAGGCATACCGCGAACTTTTCTCACTCTACATGGACGTGGACAGGGCCGCTGCAATTGTAAAAGAAGTCAGATCCGGAAAAATTCAGGTCCATACAGGACCGATAAGCATGCTTGGGGCAGAGGCATTGTTCTCCTCCTCGCGGGACCAGATACCCCCACCTACCGCAGACCAGGCGGTTATTTCCACCCTTAAACGCCGTCTCATGCAGCAGGAAGTATTTCTTGTATGTATGAACTGCCGAAAATGGAAAAGCAAGACTACGGTTGAGAGAGTGCCGGAAAACCCCGTATGCCCGGTATGCAATGCCCGCCTTATCGCCGTGCTCAAGCCCTGGGATGAACAACTCTATGCAGCAGCAAATAAACAGAAAAAGACAGATGAGGAACGGGCGGTTGAGATACGGTTGATAAGGAATGCGAACATCGTGCTTTCCAGTGGAAAACAGGCGGCCATCGCACTTGCAGGCAAGGGTGTCGGCCCCGAACATGCATCGAGGATCCTCGCGACGCTCTCTTCGGGCGATGCCTTTTACCGCGAGATCCTGAAGGCCGAAAGAAATTTCATCCGGACTCATCGTTACTGGTAAATTGTACCTGGAGTGCTGTTCCTATCCGCGCATTTTTACTTTTGTGGAACAACATACCCGATAACGCAAATCGTTGCAGGTAATCATGGATGCCGGTGCAATCGACTGGAAAGAAAGAGGGAATGAGTATTACAAGCAGAAGCGCTATGAAGAGGCGTTACGGTGCTACGCTTCAGCAGTAAAGGCTGACCCCCTGTATGCCGATGCCTGGCACAACCTGGGGATGACCTGCCGGGTCCTTGGCTACGCGGATGAAGCGGTCACGTGTTTTGAACGGGCAAAAAATTACCGCAATGCAGGAGGAAGCGGGGATCCTGCACCCGTACGGAAACTTCCACCATTATCCCTGGACATCGAGCGGCGCCAAATCCGGCAGGAACTGCAGGATACCAGGAAAAATGGTCCTGCATGTACGGTGGCTGTCCGGAAGAGAAAGCGATCCCGCACAGCCTTTGCATTGTTGGTTGTCCTCTTCCTGGTCTCGGCCATGGTCGTGGCGGCATTCCTCCCGCTCCTTACCGGGATACCCGGTACCGGCATCGTACCATTTCAAGTCAGATCCGGGACAGAAACACGGGTTTCGGCAGGCCAGCCTGGTCAGGTCATTGCAAAAACGCCGGCACACGGACCTGCCAGTGTACTAAACACAGGCCAGGACCCGGGTAGTATCCCGGGACCGTACCTGGCCATGAAAACGGGGGCAGTCTCAAAATCATTTCCCTATGTACTGAGGGGCGGACAAGGGACCGTGAACCTCACCCTGTATCAGGGTGTTGCGAATGAGATAGCAAAGGAAGACCCCTACAGTTACGTCGGGGAGAAAGACCGGTACCAGAAGTTTATCGATCTGCCTTTGCAGGATGCATTTCTCGACACGCTCCCTGATGCTATCCGGGAAAAAACCAGCAATCCTGATGACCAGGTACGGATTGCCGTAAGCCTTGTACAGCAGATCCCGTATGACCAGGAGATCCTGAAGTCAGGGACACTGAAGATTAGATACCCTTACCAGACGTTGCTCAATGACAAAGGTGTATGTTGTGAAAAATCGGTATTGCTTGCCTATATCCTTCATAAACTGGGGTACGGTGTGGCATTATTGGACTTTGATGCCGAGCAGCACACGGCAGTCGGGATCAGGGTGGCCCCGGAATTTGCCTATAAAAATACCGGGTATGCCTTTATCGAGACGACCACCCCTTTAATTATTACTGATGGAAACGGGGATTACCCCGCATTCGGCAGGATCCGGTCCGTCCCGGAAGTATTACCCGTAGCGGAAGGGAAATCTTTTGGATCAGTCAGCGAGGAATGGAATGATGCCCAGGAATGGGACCGCCTGAATTCGCTTGGTCCTACCCTCGGCAGGTACGACTATGCTGCATGGCAGGGGCTCTGCCGGAAGTATGGGATTGTCCCGGGTACCGGCCTTTGAAGACGGGGCCTGGAATATATCTTACCTTACAGACTCCAAAGCCCCCAAGCGCATTGTTACTCCGCCAGAACGGGATAACCGGCATTTCAACAGGAAATGAAATTCAGATTCTGAATTTTATGAAAAATAAAATATTTTTGAAATTTGTAAAAAAAGCATATCCGGATGTTTTTTTTACATGATACTGCCGAGTTTCTGCTCGAGGAAATCGAGACCACGTTTGATGTCCTCGAGGTTTTTCCCACCAGTAAGGATGATCTTACCTGATGAGAAGAGTAGCGCCACAATTTTCGGGTCCTTGATCCGGTAGACAAGTCCGGGGAACTGTTCGGGTTCGTACTCGATATTCTCGAGGTTTAATGTAATGACCACTTTGTTGAGGTTGATATATTTCCCGATATCATAGGAACAGACAATATTCGTGATCGCCACCCGGGGCTCATCATAGGTCTTGACACCGGCCTCGTTCATCGACTTGATGATCAGTGCCAGGCCATCATGGAGTGCCTGTTTATCCCGGATCCCGGTGAGAACAACTTTACCTGATGAGAAGATCAGCGAGGCAATCTTCGGGTTTTCAATCCGGAATACCGCTCCCGGGAACCGCTTGGTATTGAGTTCACAGTTCTCAATTTTCTTCGAGATCTCTGCAAGATCAATAGAATCGGCAATTGCCCCTGAAGCAACGATATTCTCGATTTTTAATGAAGCGTACTGCTTATCGGCCATTGATTAATATATGCTTGCTTTTGTATCATAATACTAATGGAGAACCTTTATGTCCTCCAGATGAGGGTCCCCTTATTTGTGAAAAGATCATTTAAAAGACGAAAACCACATATTTTAATGCGGTTCTTATGGCAGATTCAAGGAGCAACTTATCCAATTACACGGAAGAATATGCACGTTTTTCTATTCCAGTCCCTGAACACTATAATTTTGGGTTTGACGTCATCGATGAGTGGGCAAAAAAAGACCGGAACAAGCTGGCACTGATCTGGGTTTCACAGAAGGGGGAAGAGAGAAAATACACCTTCCAGGACCTGAAAAACCATTCGAACCAGGCAGCCAACATACTCCTCAAGTATGGGATCAACAAAGGCGACCGGGTGCTGATTATGCTCCCGAGAATTCCTGAGTGGTGGATTTTTTCGATTGCGTTAATCAAGCTCGGTGCTGTCATCTGCCCCTGTACGACCATGCTGACTCCAAAAGATATCAAGTATCGCGTCAATGTCGGAAAATTCCGCATGGTCATTACCAACCTTGAAAATTCTTCAAAAATTGAAGAAATCTGTGACCAGTGCCCAACCCTGACCGCGAGGTTCCTGGTTGACGGCGAACTGGAAGGGTGGGCAGGCTATCCGTATGAACTCCTCTATCCTGCCCCGGTCTCCCATCATACCGTGAGTATGCCGGAACTGAAGCGTACCCGGCGGACAGACCCGCTCCTGATTTATTTTACATCGGGGACTACCGGAGAACCGAAAATGGTCCTTCATGACCACAGTTACCCGCTCGGTCATATCGTGACGGCACGGTTCTGGCAGGACCTGCATCATAATGACCTCCATTTCACCCTGGCTGACACCGGGTGGGCCAAGTGCGCATGGGGGAAGATCTTCGGACAATGGATTGAAGGGGCATGTATCTTTGTGTACCATTTTACCGGGAAATTTGCCGCGACTGAACTGCTCCCCCTTCTCGAGAAATATGAGGTCACGACGTTCTGCTGCCCGCCGACGATTTACCGGATGTTAATTTTGGCCGACCTTGGCAGGTTTGACCTTTCTGCGCTTCGGCATTGCTGCAGTGCAGGAGAACCCTTAAACCCGGAGGTGATCAGGGTCTGGAAGGAAGGGACTGGCCTTTTCATCTATGAAGGGTACGGGCAGACTGAAACCGCCTGTTGTATTGGCATGTTCCCCTGCATGGATCTGAAATTCGGGTCGATGGGGAAGCCGTCTCCCGGATGGATCATCCAATTGCATGATGATGACGGGAACACGGTCGAGGTGGGGCAGGAGGGGCGTATCGCAATTAAACTCGACCCGCGTCCTGTGGGCCTTTTTGTGGAATACATCGATAATCCTGATGAAAATAATAAGTCATTCGTGAATGGCTACTATTACACCGGTGATAAGGCCTACTGTGATGATGACGGGTATTTCTGGTTTGTCGGTCGTGACGACGACGTAATTAAGAGCTCAGGGTACCGGATAGGGCCGTTTGAAGTGGAAAGCGCACTTATTGAACATCCCTCAGTGCACGAAGCTGCTGTTGTCGGTTCACCTGACCGGATCAGGGGATTGATTGTCAAGGCGTTCATTGTCCTCAATGACGGCTACGAGCCATCTGAAACCTTAATAAAAGAGCTAAAATCCTACGTGAAGAGGACGACGGCCCCCTATAAATATCCCCGGGAGATCGAATTCATCAGTGAGCTGCCTAAGACCATATCCGGAAAGATCAAGCGGAATGAACTCCGCGATGCCGAGCTTAGGAAATATCTCGGATCGTCGTGAAACAAAGCAGGATAATGATATTTCTTCATCCTGTCCCCATCTGGCCGGGTCCCGGGATCCTGAAGGCAAAGATGCCCGGTGGTAACCCCCGGGCCTGCTATAGATCTACCCGTGCTTTTTCTCACCGCCAAATGTATCCAGCCAGATCAACATCCCTCTATGCTTCACGCAATCCCTGATCAAAATATCGAACTGTAATAATTCCAGAGGAACACCCAAAAATTCACAGTACAAGTGCGGGTGTTTTATAGTTGGTTGCCTGAAAGGCTCTGCGGGCGATTCCCCTGCCTGAAAGGAATTGTCATCTGCCCTGATTTTGGCGATGGATCAATTGTCAGGACCTTCCGGGTATGCAAAAGTGAAAAACAGGATATATGGGTTGATCAGAGGTCCCTGCCATGACGGGGGGGTCGTGACACTTCGGATTCCGGCTCTGACTTAATCGTCTCATTATCATTGTGGCTGCTCTCGTGGCTATGGTGAGAACTGCCTTTTCTTTTCATCACAAACAGACCGACAACAATGAGGATGACGATAATAATCCCGATGACGAAAACCATGTCCATGGGGAATGGTGCAGGTGCAGGTGACACGATAATATACCGTTCCCTGATTTTGGTGACCGGGGCACCACCTGTGGGGGCCGTCTGTAAGGTTACGGAAAAATTGCCGCTTTTATTGTAGCAATGTGATGGATTGCTGACTGTTGCATTTGACCCGTCACCGAAATCCCAGAACCATGTGGTTGATGCGGGGCCGGTCGAAAGTTCTGTGAAACGGACACATAACGGGGCTGGGCCGGTCGTTAAGTCTGCAGTAAAATTCGGGACAATTACCGGGACTGGAGTGGGTACCGGGGTTATCACCGGATACGGTGTGGGAGTCACCGGTGGCAGGACGTGGATGTAGCCTATCAGGGTTTTTGTACTGTTATTGTTGAACGAATTGATCACCCGTAATGTGACATTATAGGTGCCTGGGTCCGCATACGTCATCACCGGATCACGCATGGTGGTAATACCCGGGTTTACGGGTGAACCGAAGTCCCACTGCCATGCCACTGCCTGCGCACACGATGAATTGTCAAAGAAATTGACCCTGAGGGGGGCAGGCCCTTCGATGTTTGCTGCCCGGATATCTGCCTGCGTCATATTCGGGTACTTGCAAGGCATATCGTTCGTGGAAACATTCGATACAGTTTCAGTAACAGGTGCAGGGATTGTTGCATTTACGGGCGTGACATTCTGGACCAGGGTGGTGGTGACATTGGGTGCAGCTGCCAGGACGGTTACGGTGGTGTTCGGGACCTCGGTGGCCACCGTGGTCGGGACTGCACTGGTCACGCTGACCGGGATACGCACGCTGACCGGGGTCTGCAGATTATACACGTTGCTACCCCCGGCGTTGACGGAAGTGAGCGTGATCGTATAGTTCCCGGCTATTGGAAAAGTATGTTCATAACTGGTTTTCAGGGTGTCATTCACCTGCTGACCGTCACCAAAATCAAGGATAATATACAGGGGAGCTCCCCCGCCCTGTTTAAATTCCGGGTACACAGTTACAGTCAAGGGTGCGATACCATCAGTTGGAGTGACCGCGAACTCGATTTTTGGAGGTTTTGCGGCGGGTGTGGCGACCGTGGCTGGTGTCGTCACCTGGAAAATGTTTTGAACCACATGCGGTGCAGACGGGATTGTGGTTAGTGGCAACGATGTGACAACCGGGAGTGCATTCGCCAGAGAAGTGTTATTGGATGAAGCGGCGCTGGTATTTTCGGCCGTCACAGCCGGAAATAATACCGTCAGGATTACGAACAGGGCGGCAAGAATAATGATGAATCCCGGTTCTTGCCTGAGATGGTCGCGAGTCTCCTGATTAAATAAAAACGAGGTCATGATCTCATCTTGAGAATGTATTAATATTAATTTACTGAAATGATCCCGCTTTCCTGGTGGACCATTCCCGGATGGCGGGAAAGAGGATGACGGGCGGGTATAAAAATCCCGGGGTGCGTCAATCACCTGTTGTGGGGATCTCTACAGGCCTTCGCGCATTCATCCTGATGAAATACAGGCCACATCTGACCGGCAGGAATGTGACGATGATCGAGTTGTGAATTTTTCAGGTCTCCCCGAAATTCTGGAAACAATATACACAGATCCAGTGCGGACTGACCGGTGGTTGGAATATAACGCACCAGCAAGGGTTACCAGCGCACCAGGATTTTTCCAGCTACCTGGTTGGCACGGCGGTGGTGATGGAGGCCCCTGGTATTGCCAAAAAAAAGTTTAGAAACTAAATGAGAAGGTATCATTTACATTTATTTTATACTGTGTAACCTTCCGCGCCCGGCTCCCTGTTTTATCCTTTTTCAGTCTGGTTCACCACCATGATGATCAGATCATCATTATTGCAAGATAACCTCACCGAAAGGCTCTTGTAGTGCACCACGAAACGATTCTGTATGGTGCGATACTCAGTCACGATGGATGACCAGCTCACGGAAAAAATCGATGCCTCATCAGAAAATCAGGGCATTTCCCGTTCTGAATGGATCGGGGAGGCATGCACCACGTACCTGAAACATGGTGGTAACCAGGACATATGGGTCCATCCGGCCGGAGATGCTGCGAAGGAGGAAAAACAGGACCTCCTGAATCTGCATAACATGGTGGATTACGATAAGACCTACAAAGATTTCAGGATAAAAGTTCCGGAATATTTCAACTTCGGGTTCGATGTCGTCGACGAATGGGCCAAAAAGGACCGGAATAAGATCGCAATGATCTGGGTGAACCAGAAGGGTGAGGAGAAAAAATATACCTTCTGGGATATGTCGCGGCTCTCCAACCAGGTCGCCAACATGTTTATCAAGTACGGCATCTCGAAAGGTGACCGGGTCCTCATCATGCTCCCACGGGTTCCGGAATGGTGGATCTTCACCCTGGCACTCATCAAGCGGGGTGTGGTCTATTGCCCTGCACCGACGATGCTCACCCCGAAGGACTTAAAGTACCGGGTACATACCGCCGATATCAAGATGATTATCACCAGTATGGAACATGCCGATAAAGTCGATGAAATTTTCGATGAATGCCCGTCACTATGTGGTCGCATGGTCATGGACGGTAAACGGGACGGTTGGATCAGCTACCCGGTTGAACTCGATTATCCCGCCCCTGTTTCGACAAAACTTATCGGACTCCCGGGTATGAAAAAGACGAAATCTACAGACCCGCTGGTGATTTTTTTCACTTCTGGTACCACGGGAGAGGCCAAGATGGTGGTGCAGGACCATAGTTACCCCCTCGGTCATATTGTTACTACCCGGTTCTGGCATGATGTACGGTCGACCGATGTTCATTTCACACTATCTGACACAGGATGGGCGAAAAGTGCGTGGGGCAAACTGTACGGGCAATGGATTGAAGGTGCGTGCATCTTCGTATATGATATCCGGAGCCGCTTTAATGCAACTGAGATCCTCCCGTTAATCGAAAAATACGGCATCACCACCTTCTGCTGCCCTCCGACTATCTACCGGATGCTGATCCTTGCCGACCTTGACAAATTCGACTTTTCAGAACTCCGTCACTGCGTCAGTGCCGGTGAACCCTTAAACCCCGAAGTGATCAAGGCGTGGAAAGACTCCACCGGGCTTACGATTTATGAAGGCTACGGGCAGACGGAAACGGTGCTCTGCATTGGCACATTCCCATCAATGAAACCAAAATTCGGTTCTATGGGAAAACCGTCCCCGGGTTGGCATATCGAGCTCCACGATGATGAAGGCAAGCCGGTTGCTATCCACCAGGAGGGGAGGATTGCCATTAAAACCGACCCGAAACCTGTAGGGATGTTCGATGGTTACCTGAAGAACGATGAAGAGAATAAAAAGGTGTTCATCAACGGTTTCTACTACACCGGTGACAAGGCCTACATGGATGAGGATGGCTATTTCTGGTTTATCGGCAGGGATGATGATGTAATTAAGGCTTCAGGTTATCGTATCGGTCCGTTTGAAGTTGAGAGTGCCTTAATCGAGCACCCGGCAGTCCAGGAAGCAGCCGTTGTGGGTGTACCTGATGATATCAGGGGTATGATTGTCAAGGCATTTGTTGTGCTGGCCCCCGGGCACAACCCATCCGATGCGCTCGTGAAGGAATTACAAAACCATGTCAAGCATGTCACTGCGCCCTACAAGTACCCACGACTGATAGAATTCACCGGGACATTGCCAAAGACAATATCAGGGAAAATCAGACGGAAAGAGTTGCGCGACTCTGAATTACGAAAATACCAGAATGGACAGGGCAGCCAGGAGTCTTAACCGCTGCCATGATGGAAACTGCAGGGACTACGTAGTCATCTCAATAGTAAAATGCATCATTGCGCCCAGCAGCCGGCAACAGAGCTTTGGTCACACCCCTGCCTTATTTTTTGTTTTGCCTGCATCGAGCATGGTTCATCTTCATTCAGGATCCCCTTCCTTATCCCCGCAGCAATTTGAGGGGGTATCTGGATAAAATAAAACTAATACATTTATGTTCTCGGAAGCTGTACAATAGTAGGCGCGAGGGTAGCCAAGCCTGGCCAACGGCGATAGGTTCAGGGTCATATAATTGATCCCGGCATAAGGTCTATTTAGTATTCCGCGCAATTAATTTAAGATATTTTAAAGAGAGCGAGGGTAGCCAAGCCTGGCCAACGGCGTTAGCTTCAGGGGTTAATCTCTTAGGAGTTCTTGGGTTCGAATCCCATCCCTCGCATCCAATCAGAAAGTTCGATTCGTCGACTATACCTTTTTAAAACATGGCATTCCTCCACTTATTCATGTCTACCATAAAACAAACCTCGCCAGAATATTTTTCGGCGATCCGGGCCGAATACCAGGACAATTCCATTGAGGCCGGGATCGCATCAGGGTTGCTCACGAGCCAGGACGCAGTTCTCATCCGTGAATTTTTGAACGAACGGAGGTCATGTGCCAATATCAGTATTGGTCGTGTAAATAAGATCACATACACCCTTGTTGGCTGGCGACGGTTCATCGAATCTTTCCCATATTTAACCATTATCGACATCTACGCAGGGATCGAAGCCCTGAAAAGGGGTCGAGCCATCGGGGAAAACCATTCAGGCAGAACACTCTCCTGGACCACGTTGCCATCCTGAAACAATTCCTCATCTGGATGATCGATAATAACTACAGTAACCTCCCGGAAAAGAAGATCCATGCAATCAGGAACCCAAAGAAAAACACCCTCACAAAGACCGCAGGGGATATGCTGACTCCCGAGGAGGTGTTGGCTATTTTGGAGGCCTGCTCACGCAGTGCAGACCGGGCCCTCATTTCCATGCTGTACGAAGGCGGATTCCGGATCGGGGAGATCGCAACCCTGACATGGGGCGCCTTGAAATTTGATGAGCGTGGCGTGATAGTAAATCTGGACTTCAAGACAGGGATACCCCGGTACGTACGGTTGATGACCAACGCCGAATTGATCAAGCAGTGGCGGGCCGATTACCCGGGTACACCGATGGGCAGTTCTCTTGTGTTCGTAAATGCCCTCGGACAGGCATTCACCCATGCGACCATTACCAAACGAATCCGCCGGATTACTGAAAAAGCCGGGATAACAAAGCACATCACCCCCCACATTTTTAGTCATTCGCGGATCACCAACCTGATCCTCAAAGGGACCAACGAGTCGGTCATAAAGATGATGATGTGGGGCTCGGTGAGCACCAATATGTTCAAAACCTATGCACACCTGACGGGAAACGACATCGATCAGGAGATGCTGCGTGTGTATGGGATTAAAGAACCTGACAATGAAACCGGGACATCAAAGGTCGATCCGGTGCAGTGCCCTCACTGTGCGGCAATCAACTCTCCGACAATGATGACCTGCTACACCTGCGGTAAACCATTTGACCAGGAAAGTGTGATGAAACTGGAAGAGATGGCGAAATATATCGTTCAGCATGGCGATTCATTGAAACGATACATCGATTCAATTGCACTTAGTAAAACTGGCCCGATGTGAATGATATGTCTCTCTTTTTTACCCGTGAAAACATCCCTATCCATCCGACCCATTAAAAACTGACACGATGCACCACAAATTTGTCGGAGAGCGGTCAGGCATCTCCATATTCATTCGCTTCCGGGATGTATGAACCGGCAATGGAAATGACGTGGTAGGGGTACCCCCTCCCCTGTATTCGGGAGGACAAATGTACCTATGACCAGGGAGGTAGAAACGGCGCGTCTGTATGGTAGTTTTTACAAAATGAGAAAGATTGAGGAGCCGTGATCTGAACAAGGCAATGTCTTAATCGCACACCAACCATTTGCCCCGGCCAGGTCCGCAATACCAAAATAATCTGCCCCGAGCGATTCTGCGAGTGACTTGATGACGTTCCCGGTATCCATGACATTTCCTGTACCAGGTATGTTGGACTGTCATAGGTAATGAAAGGTGAATGAGTCCCCAGGTCCCCTGGAATCAAATGGAGTCTTGTCGATAATTCCCCAGGGACGCTACGATAGACCCATATATCATTGAAATTTCCTTACCTTGTGGTGGAAAGAGCA
>Ga0114951_10000722_pt1 | contig 44703 bp, 32 predicted proteins | sample AM7aDNAmetaG_FD_88677 | JGI IMG/M metagenome (GOLD analysis project Ga0114951, IMG submission 88677) | Freshwater microbial communities from Finland to study Microbial Dark Matter (Phase II) - AM7a DNA metaG | ecosystem: Environmental > Aquatic > Freshwater > Lake | place: Finland: Lake Alinen...
ACCATCGGCTACAAGGACATCATTCCCAGGTTCACGGGCGAGCGCTTTGATGCGTATCGCTGGGCCGATGTTGTCGCCCGCTCTGGCGCCAAGTTTGCTGGGCCAGTCGCGATGCACCACGACAACTTCGCACTCTGGAATTCCTCGCTGACCCGCTGGAATGCGGTGGCCATGGGCCCTCACCGAGACATCGTAGGCGAATTGGCCCGGGCCTACCGTGCGCGCGGCCTCAAGTTCATTACATCCTTCCACCATGGATTTGCATGGCGCTATTACGAGCCTTCTTTTGCTTACGACGGCGCCGATCCAATGAACGCAGATCTCTATACCGAGGTGCACGCGCCCAAGGCTCCTCCAAGCAAGCATTTCCAGGATCGCTGGCTGGCCGAGGTTTATGAAGTGCTCACGCGCTACGAGCCCGACCTGATCTACTTCGACTTCGAATTCTTCGCTGTGATTACGCCTGAGTACCAGCAGCGCCTGTTCGCGGCTGCTTATGACTGGGCGGAGAAGAATCACCTCACGATTTGTGTCACCCAGAAGGATCGCGGCATCCATCAACACACGGGAATCCTCGACTTTGAGCGCGGCCGCGAAGATGCGATCACTCCATACCCCTGGCTTGACGACACTGCCATCGGTCCCTGGTTCTACGTGGCTGCCGAAAAGCTCAAGACGCCTGAGTATATCGTCGGCATTCTTTCCGACATTGTTGCCAAGAACGGTTGCATGCTTCTAGATGTTGGTCCCAAGGTCGATGGCACGTTCCCTGAGGAAAGCGAGAAGATCCTGCTTGAACTCGGCGATTGGCTCCGAGTCAATGGCGAGGCCATCTATGGAACCCGCCCATTCACCGTCTATGGCGAAGGACCTACGCACAACGAAGGCGGAGCGGGCTTCAGCGAGAACAAGGACAAGCCTTACACCGGGCAGGATGTGCGTTACACCACTAAAGGAGATGCGCTTTACGCAATCTTCCTCGGCCGCCCCGAGCGCACGGTCACGCTTTCGTCTGTCAATCCGCTGAAGCTCCCTTCGGGCCGCATTCACAGCATAAATGTGCTCGGCTCCGGCGAGAAGGTGGCTTGGCACTCCGAGGGCAACGGCATTACACTCAATATCCCGCCTTCCGCCATCGAACGCACCCACCTTTGCTGTGCGCTCAAGATCAGCTGACTTACAGTACTAAGTGATTGCGGGAAAACGGTATAGAGAACATGAGCCGAATAGACATTGTAGTGATCGTGCTGTACCTTGCCGGCATCGTGGTTGCGGGCGTGTGGGTTGGTCTGCGCAGACGGAAGATGGGGTTGAACGTGCGGCGCCCTCGAAAGACGAACCGACGGCAATCATCGGAATGGGTCCAATCGGGCTTGCGGTCGCGATCTTTGCGATGGCAGCGGGTGCAAATATCGCCTGCATCGATATGCAAGGCGATCGTCTCGCCTTCGCCTGCGACCGGATGGAGCTTGGTAAACCGATCCTTGCGGATGGTGACCTCGGCGGGCAACTCCAGAAGCACTTCGGACAACTTCCCTCCGTGGTCATTGACGCAACCGGCAGTCAGGCTTCGATGAAAGGGACATTCCAGCTAGCCGGGCATGGCGGACGAATTGTCTTTATCGGTCTCTTCATGGGAGAAGTGAGTTTTGACGATCCCAATTTCCATCGCCGCGAGCTTACACTAATGGCCAGCTGGGCCGGGCTCACCAGAACATTTCAGGACGTCCTTCGTGCCATGGAAACTAACAAGGTGGATGTAATTCCACTCATCACTCACCGGTTCGGATTTACAGAAGCAAAAGAGCGATTGCCTCTGATTTACCGCGAGCCCGGACTGGTGAAAGCAATGATTGATTTCGATTGAGCGACCACTATGAAAATAACAAAACTTGAACCAATCATCTTGCATGCGCCGGTGACCCGCGGCGGTATAGCGGACAGCACGCACACGCTTTCTCACTGGGGTGCGCCCGGTGTGGGGATTCATACGGACACTGGCCTTGTGGGATACGGATTCTCAGGCACGCACGCGCACCTGCCGACCGACCGGCTGATTGTGGATTGCATCTTGAACAGCTACGGCCCCCTTCTTATGGGCGAAGACCCGCTCGAAGTGCTGGCGTTATGGGAAAAGCTGCATAAGCAGTCGGAGATCTACTGGGTGGGGCGCGCGGGGATTACCCACTTGGCGCTGGGTGCAATCGACATAGCGCTCTGGGACCTGAAGGCCAAGGATGTGGGACAGCCGTTATGGAAGCTGCTGGGCGGGTCGGCGAAGAAGAAGGTGGAGGCCTACAACACCGATGGCGGCTGGCTGAATTGGGCGCTGGAGACGGTTGTTTCAGATTGCAAGCGGCTGGTAGAGGAGGAAGGCTATCGTGCCGTGAAACTCAAGGTGGGTGGACGTAGTTCACGCGAGGATTTGCGTCGTGTGGAGGAAGTGCGCAAGGCGCTGGGGCCAGAGGTCCAGATTATGACCGACGCCAACGGGCGCTGGAGCCTGCCACAGGCAATCCAGACGGCGGGACGCCTAGCGGAATTCGATGTTGCCTGGATTGAAGAGCCGATCTACTTTGACGACGTGGACGGCCACAGGCGGCTGGCAGAGACGATTCAGACGCCGATTGCGCTCGGAGAGCAACTTTACACGGCCTCGCATTTTCGCGACTTCATTCATGCCGGTGCGGTCCATTACGTGCAGCCGGATGTGGTGCGGTTGGCGGGCATCACGGAGTTCTGGCAGGTTGCTGATATGGCGCGCTGCAACAATCTTCCAGTTGTCCCGCATGTTGGAGACATGTGCCAGGTGCATGCGCATCTCTGCTTCGCACATCCGGCGTGTTCGCTGCTCGAGTACATTCCGTGGCTGCACGATTGGATGCAGGAACCGGCGAAGATCGAGGGCGGCTACTACGTTGCGCCCGAGGTCCCCGGCGCGGGGATGACGCCGAACCGAAGGGCGCTGGCTGAGATCAACAAGGCGTGAAGATGGCAATGGCATGAGATTTGAGAATCCGTTTTGTCTGGATGGTGAGACCGCTCTGATCACCGGCGGCGGCACCGGGATCCGGTTCGGCATCGCTAGCTGCATGGTCAAGGACGGCGCGCGCGTTGACGCAGGGGGCATTCCAGGAATGGTCGACCGAGAGCAAGGTTCGATCCTGTTCATCTCGTCGATGGCGGCGTACATGGGGGTTCCGCGGATTATCGCCTATTCCGCGGCCAAGAGTGCTTACTTTGGGATGGTCTCGACCCTTTCAGCGGAGCTCGCCGTCAAGAGTGTCCGCGTCAATGCGATTGCTCCAGGCTGGATTTACAGTGAGATGACCCAGAAAGCACTGGATAATGACCCGGAACGCAAGGCTCGTGTTTTCTCCCGGATTCAAATGGGCCGAATGGGGCAGCCTGAGGACATCGGATGGGCTGCGGTCTATCTCTGTTCCCCCGCTGCCGCGTACATCACCGGCGTTACACTGCCCGTCGATGGTGGAGCGGTGGTTGGCTTTTGATTGACCGTGCGCGCTTTCTACCGGGTTGCCGGCGCTGAATTTAAATTCTTCGAAGACAGGATTGAAGATATGTTGCTCAAGGATAAGGTGATTTTTCTTACGGGCGGCTCGACGGGCATCGGCTGGGAGTGCGCGAAAGCCTATGCAGCGGAGGGCGCGCGTGTGTCCATTGTCGCTCGCAGTAAGGACGGCGCAGCCAATGCGGCGGCGGGCCTTGGATCCGAGCACATGGGGTTTTCCTGCGATGTTTCGAACGACGCCGAAGTGCGGGTGGCGATCGAAAGAACAATGGCCCATTTCGGGCGACTGGACGCTGTGCACAACAACGCCGGCATCGGATCGCCAGTGAAGCTCTTGCACGATACCAGCGATGAGGAATGGGACGCGCTGTTCAACATCAATCTCAAGAGTGTCCTGTACACCACACGCCATGCCTTTGACGCCCTCAGGGAGAGCAAAGGCTGCATCCTGAACACGTCGAGCCTCGTCGGAGTGATCGGCCAGGAGACTCACGCAGCGTATACGGCAACCAAGGGCGGGATGAATACGCTGACAAAATCGATGGCACTCGATTATGCGAAATTCGGGATTCGCGTGAACGCGGTGTGTCCAGCCGGGACCTGGACTCCGATGCTTCGCCAATGGTGCGCCGAGCAGCCGAATCCAGCATCGGTCGGACGTTATCTGGACGAGATTCACGCGCTGGGTTACTGCCCAGAGGGGGACGTAATTGCCGACGCCTGTGTGTTTCTGCTTTCAGACAAGGCGCGCTTTGTCACAGGGCACATCATGCACGTGAGCGGCGGAGCTGAACTGGGCTACCACCGGCCGCTGTGACGTGAATCATCGCATGGAATCTCAATGACGAATTGGAAGTCGTAATGATGCCCAGGCATCAGCAGTGCTCAAACAACTGGCCCCCTGACGAGGTTGCGAATCATGGCTCACCAATGTATCGATGCTCATCACCATCTATGGCGTTATAAGCCTGAAGAGTTCCCGTGGATCGGCGACGGAATGGAGATACTCCGCCGAGACTACCTTACCGTCCAACTTGAAGAAGTAACAAGGGTGGCGGGGGTTACTGGGACAGTAGTGGTGCAGGCGAGGCAATCGATGCAGGAGACGGAATGGCTCTCGGGGTTGGCCGCCCGGTCAGATCTGATACGTGGCGTAGTTGGCTGGGCTCCACTCGCTAGCCCGGGCGCCGCTCGTGAATTGGAGCGGCTGGCCAGCCTCCCCAAAGTGAGGGGGATACGCCATGCGCTGCACGATGAGCCAGATCCGCTTTACATGCTCAGGGATGATTTCAACAGCGGGATTGCGCTGCTGAAGGGTTACGGGTTGCGTTACGATTTGTTGATCTTTGAAACCCACTTGCCGCAGACGATTGAGTTTGTCGACAAACACCCGAATCAGGTCTTTATCGTCGATCACATCGCGAAGCCGAGGATTCGCGATAGAGACTTCTCGCCTTGGAAAGAAAACCTAAAGGAACTCGCGCAACGACCCAACGTGTTTTGCAAGGTGTCAGGTATGGTGACTGAGGCAAAGTGGGATCGCTGGACCCCGGAGGAACTAATGCCGTACTTCGAGACGGTCTTCGAGGCATTTACGCCACGGCGGACGATGTTTGGGTCCGACTGGCCGGTGTTGACGCTGGCGTCGCCTTATCGCGCCTGGATAGAAACGGTGACGCAGGCGATCAGCAGTTTCTCAAATGACGAGCAGGAAAGAGTGCTTGCGGGTACGGCAGTGGAGGCCTACGAGCTTTGAGCTGCATGCTGGAATGTTTGGACTTCTGCTTAATCCCCTGCGTCCCGACTCCACAAGCCGAAGCGCTGGCAGCTTGAATTCCAGTGTGTGACTTCCGCGCTTCGAATTCGGAATCTTCGCTACCCTTTCGCATTAGAAAGGGTAGCGAAGGGAAACGTCTTGCGGGAGCAAGGTCCTTCCCCTTTCACCTATTAGACTGAAACCGGGATTCATCGGCTAGCATAGTCGATAGGGTACAGATGGTTTCGCCTTCCTGAACGTTGCGTGAAAGGGCCAAACTTCTCTCGGGCCCCAAATCATGGATAGACATAGCAGTTGCTGCTGGATAAACTGGCAGTCTGCCTGCCAATAATCCAAGATGTGAGGACTTCCAAAAAGTCATGGACTCTCAACTGTCGTTCACGGGATTTGTCTGGAAGAATCTCTGGCACCGGCGGCTGAGGACTCTTTTGACGCTTTGCGGAATAGGCATGGCGATCGGCGCATTTGTAGGTCTGGTGGGGTTTTCCCGCGCATTTGAGCATGAGTGGATGCGCATCTACTCGAGCAGCGGCACCGACATCGCGGTTATTCAGCAGACTTTTCTGAGCACGTCGCTGGACGAGTCGGCGGCCGACAAGGTGAAGGCGCTGCCCATAGTTGCGCAGGCCACGCCGATGATCTACAACGTGATGGATCTGACGCCTGAGGTGAATGCGCTGGTCTACGGCTGGAAGGCCGATTCTTACGAATTCCAATCACTGCAACTGCTATCGGGAAAGCCATTCCGTGATGGTCACCCGGAGGTGATGCTGGGCGATCTTCTGGCTGGTAACATGAACAAGAAGCCGGGTGACACGTTGGAGATTCAAGGGTCTGCGTTCACGGTGTCCGCTATTTACCATGGCGGCTCCGCACTGGAGGCTGGCGCGGTGATTATGCCGCTGGACCAGTTGCAGCAACTGAGCAGCCTGCAGGGCAAGGTGTCGACGATTCATGTAAAGCTGCGCCCTGCGCCCGCCGGCGAAGCGCCGGACGAATATCTGAAACGGGCGAAGGCACATATTGAAGCGGCCCTGCCGGGCCTGCGCGCCATTCCCGCGGCGGAGCGGGCCGGCAACAACCAATTGGTGCGGATGGCGCACGCATCGGCATGGGGCACATCCTTGATCGCCTTGCTGATCGGCATCCTGGGGATTGCGAATACGATGGCGATGTCTGTGTTTGAGCGTACCCGTGAGATCGGCATTTTGCGCGCACTGGGCTGGACCCGGTGGCAGGTGCTGGTTCTCATTCAACTCGAGGCAGTGGTGCTTGGCCTTGGCGGCGGATTTATCGGCATCGGGGTTGGGTGGTGGGCTTTGCATGCGCTGGCCGCACTGCCGCAGACCGCGAGCATCGTCTCTGATTCCTTTCCAGTGCTGCTGCTGGCCGAGGCGCTGGGCATAGCCGTTCTGGCCGGGCTTGTCGCCGGGGCGCTGCCCGCGTGGCGCGGCGCAAAGCTTTCTCCGGTGGAGGCGCTGCGGCATGACTAGTCCAATTCTGGAAGTGCGCAGCCTGTACAAGAGCTACGACGAAGGCCGAATCGAGGCCCTGCGCGGTGTCGACCTCTCCATTGAAGCTGGCGAATATATCGCCATCACCGGGCCAAGCGGCAGTGGCAAGTCGACCCTGCTGCATATGCTGGGGGGACTGGATACGCCGACCACCGGCGAGGTGTTCTTCAAGAATGCCCTGCTCGGTGCGGCTGTGGATCTGGATACCTACCGGTCGCGGAGTGTCGGTTTCATTTTTCAGGCGTTTCACCTGATGCCAACCTTACGGGCAATCGAGAATGTACAGGTGCCGATGCTGGCGACGAACCGCAAGGGATTCGACCGCGGCGCACGGGCCGAAGAGTTGCTGAAGGAACTGGGGCTGGAACATCGGATGGAGCAGTTTCCCAACCAGCTCTCGGCAGGCGAGCGGCAGCGGGTGGCTATTGCGCGCGCTCTGGCAAACGATCCTGAAATCCTGCTGGCCGATGAGCCGACGGGAAACCTCGACAGCGTGAACACGGCGCGGATCATGGAGATCCTGATCGGAATTCAGAAGCAGCGGGGGATGACGCTGATCGTGGTGACGCACGAAAATGAGATCGCGCACGCTGCCGCCCGGCAGGTTCGCATCCGCGACGGGAAGGTCGAGGCATGAGATTCGGAACTCTCGCGTTGGCCGCATCGATGCTGCTGCCCGTTGCCGCACAGGCCGTGGAGCCGCTGGGACCGCTGGCGGAAGCACGCCGGCAGGTGGAGGCCGCCGACTATCGCATGAGCGGACACCTGGTGCGCGTGGACGGGAGCGGGGCGCGGACCAGCTTAGCTGTCAACATCAAGGCGCATTGGTTTGCGGGCGTGTTGCGAGTGCAGCTTGAGGTTGTTTCTCCGGCCCAGGCGCGGGTTCATGTGCTGCTGGAGATGCCGCCCGGAGAAAAGGACGCGATTTGGATTGCACATCCGGGCGATACCGCGGCGACCGCGTTGCCTTTCGAAAAGTGGAACCAAGGTCCGCTGGGAGAGCAGTTCAGCTACGAGGATTTGATGGAAGCCCAGTACTTTTGGGCCGGCCAGTCGATGATGGGAGAAGCAAAGTACGGGGCGCGCAACTGCAACCTGGTAAAGAGCATGCCGGGAGCAGTAGACAAGAGCCACTTCAGCGAAGTAAAAAGCTGGCTGGATCACGCGAGCGGCTTTCCGGTACACGTGGAGAAGACGCTGAAAGGCACGGGGACCGTGAAAGAGTTTACCTACTTTGGGCTGCGCCAGACGCAGGGCGTTTGGTCGGCCACCCAGGTGGAAGCGAAGATTCGCGGCCAAGCGGGTTCAACGCTGCTGATCATCGATCGCGGCTCACCAAAGGCGCACCTCGGATTGAAGGATTTTTCCCCGACTCAATTGACGCATTTTTAGGAATACCGATGCACTACCTACTCTGGATCTCCGGTTTGTTGGCGGCCTTGATTGCAGTGGGCCTTGTTTACCAAGGTCTCGGCGCACGGCGCGACCGGCGGCGGTATACGCATGAGGGCCAGTGGATCGATATCGGAAGCGGACGCAGGCACTACCTGGTGCAGAAGGGGGCGGGCCAGGCGACAGTGGTGTTTGAAGCCGGAATCGCGGCCACCAACCTGAACTGGTTCCGCATACAGGAGAAAGTCTCCGAGTTCGCCTCCACGGTCTCTTACGATCGCGGCGGGTTGGGCTGGAGCAGCCCCTGCCGGACGGCGCGCACACCGGGCAATATTGTTCCAGAATTGCATGAGTTGCTGAAGGGGGCAGGGATCAAGCCGCCCTATATCCTGGTGGGACATTCGTTTGGCGGTCTGGTGGTGCGGAGGTTTGCGCTTACTTATCCTGAAGAGGTGACAAGCATTGTCCTGGTGGACCCGATGCGATGCGAAGAATGGCCGCCCCTGGACCCCGCAAAAGAGGCGATGCTGGACCGGGGCAAGAAGCTGACTAGGGTTGCGATTCCAATGGCGCGAGTGGGTATTGTGCGGCTTGCCGTGAATTCGCTGCTGTGCCGGAAGGGGCGGACCGCGGGGCAAACTGCCGGACGGCTGGCAAACGCCGCCGGCAACGGAGGCAGGCACGCGCTGGACCGCATCAAGGACGAAGTGGGCAAGATGCCGAGCGAAGTTTGGCCCATCGTGGCCGCTCACTGGTCGCGACCCGATTACTACAGGGGTATGCGCAGTCACATTCTTGCCGTGCCGGACACGGTGCGGGAGATGCAGGACGCTGGGCCGATCCGCGGAATTCCGGTGCTGCTGCTGACGCCGGGGAAATCGATGCCGCTCTCAGACGAATGCGTACAGCGTATCGGCGACAACGTGAAGCAGGTGATTGCCACCGAGAGCGCTCATTGGATTCACCTGGACGAGCCTCAACTGCTGATCGATGCGATTGAGGAGATGGTGAAGGCTGCTGCTCCTGCGGCGGTGGCTGCAGCGGGCTGAGTTGCAACGAGTTGAAGCATCATTCCATCTCTGTTGAAAACCGCTCGCGCAGGATGCGGCGGAGCACCTTGCCATGGTGATTTTGGGGCATGCTACCGGGCTCCAGAATCCAGATGCGGCGCGGTGCCTTGTAACCCGCCAGATGCTTGCGGCACCAGTCCAGTAAATCGGCTTCGGTCGCTTCCGAACTTTGGTGCAACTCGACCACCGCGACCGGGATTTCGCCTTTCTCCTTGTGCGGCAAGCCAAAAGCGACGGCGCGGGCCACTGAAGGATGGGCCAACATGGCTTCTTCCAGTTCGCGCACGTAGACCGAGTAGCCACCCGACTTGATGACGTCTTTCATGCGGCCCACCAACCTGATGAGGCCGAGGCGATTTCGCGTGGCCAGGTCACCAGTGCGCAGCCAGCCGTCGCTGGTGAGCAAGCCCTGCACATCGCCTTTGTCCTTCCAATAATGCGGCGAAAGGCCGCGTCGGCGAATCTGGCACTCGCCGGTGGCGCCGGCGCGCACGGGGCGGGCGTTTTCATCAACCACGCGAATGCGAAACGGCGGCACCGGGAAACATAGGTCGCCGCTACCGGGAAACAGCGATAGATCGACGCCCATCATGGCGAGGCCGCCTAGTTCCACCATGCCGTAGCCGTTCAGCAGTACTGGAGGAATGCGCCGTCCACCCGGCAGCCGGATCAGGGCTCCGAACTGGCGCAGGCTAAGCCGGACCTCTGTGGGAAGGTGGTCGCTGGCGGAGAGCCACACGCGCACGGTCTTGAGCCGCGCGGGTTCAGGAGCGCTGTTGACGAGCCGGGCGAACATCTCGGGCACGCCGACGAAGGTGGTGATACCAAAGCGTTCGACCAAATCTACTGCGCTGGCGACATCAAAGCGGTCGAGGAAACAGCCGCGAATTCCTGCCATGAGACCGTAGAGCGCAATGCTGACGGCCATGATGTGGGACCAGGGCAGGGCAATAAGCGCCAGATCGCGTGGGCCCAGAAAGAAGCTGGTGAGCACTGTGGACGCGCGCCCACCGAGCAGCGCCTTGCTTGACAGGGCCGCTCCCTTGGGAAAGCCGCTGGTGCCGGAGGTATGGAAGACTGCGATGGTCGCTGACGGATCGATGACGGTGGGCGGGAACGGGGCACCACTATTGCCGCGGCGCACGAAGCCATCCATCGTTTCGGCTTCATTGTCGGCCTGTATCCAGATGCGCACATTCAGTGCGCTGAGGTCCTGGATGCTGCGCTCGAAGACCGTTTTGTCGGTGACCAGAATATCCGTGCCGCTGTCGGCCAGAATCCGGCTCACTTCGGCAAGAGAGAGCATTGGGTTCAGAGGTACCGCGATTCCTCCGGCGCGGATGATGGCTAGAAACCAATGAAAGTAATAGCGGTTGTTGCTGCGGTAGATGGCGACCGGTTGGCCCGGCCTGAGCGCTACGATGCGGCGGAGAAAGGCATCAATGGACTGCACATCTGCATGCAGATCGGAGAGACGAAAATGTCCATCCTCTCCAACTGAGACATCGCAGTCTTTCTTGCGCCGAACCAGCTCGTCCACGAGATTGGCCACTGTGACGTTGCGGTCGCGGGAGAGTTGATAGTTGCGAACCAGACTCATTGGACGGCAACCGGCTTGCGGCCCCAATCGCTGGCCAGACAGTAGTGGAACAGATGGTCGAGATAGTCCAGCACTGGCGGTGGGCACATTCCGGCAGGCTCCAGAAGCCGCTCGGCGTTGCTGGTGTCAAATTGCATCTTCATGGTGAAGTAGTCGCGGTAGGCGCGGCCGTCGCGCAGGACGCGGCGCTTGCGGCCCCACAATGAGACCCACAGCAGCGGGCGTACCAGGGCGAAGAATAACTTTGGGTCCACGTAGCGCGGCGCAGGCGCGTTGAAATATTCCATGGCTCGCTGTGCGACTTGTTGAATGGTGGCGCTGCCGCGCGGTCCCGCGCAGAGGTGGACCGTGTTGCCGAGCGCGGCCTCGTCAAAGACCAGCCGAGCGACCGAGGCAGCGACGTAGTCCACGGGCACAATGTCCAGCACCGCATCGGGATAGCCCGGCACGGTGCGCCATAGGCGGCGCGCGTAAATCTTCAGCGGCCAGTACATCATTTTGAAACTGGAGGTGACGCCGGTGCGGGAATCGCCCACGATGATGCTGGGCCGCAGAATTACACCGGGAAGGGAACCGAGGCGCGAGCGGACCAGCGCTTCAGCTTCGGCCTTGGTCTGTTCATAGGTATTGCGGTAGCCCTGGCCGACGGCGAGTTCGCTTTCGCGCACCAGGTCGTTGCGCTCGCCGGCCACGTAAGCTGTGCCGACATAGGCAAAGCTGCGAAGCTGGCGCGCGCCTCCGGCAAAATCAAGCACGCGGCGCGTACCCTCGACATTGATGCGGCGGGCTTCTTCCAACGAGTGATCGAAGCGAACCGTTGCGGCGGAGTGAATTACGCGGGTCGTCTCGGCGGAAAGGCGTTGCCAGACGGCGGCGTCCAGCCCGCAGTTGGGTTGGCTTACATCGCCGGAATAGACCTGGATGCGCGCGCGCTGGGCGGCGGGGACAATCAGATCGGCCCTTTGCTGACCCGATTGGCCTGGCCTATCGCGGATGAGCAGCGCCAGCGTGGCGTTGGGCTGGCGATCCAACAACTCGTGCACTAGTTGTACCCCGAGAAAGCCGGTCGCGCCGGTTACGAGGATGAGCTCTTCGCTATTCATTCAGAAACCAATCTCAGTCCTCGAACAACGCGAAGGCCCGTAAACGAAGGCCCTTCGTTGCCTGGCCGATGGGTAAAGTTATGCGCCATTATAGCCCGGTAGGCGCCTGATACAGAGTCCGCGCACATTTCAGCTTGCGGAGTCTGCCTGACTCAATATCAGCCAATGCGTTTCCAGGCATAGACTTCGTAGCCGCCGCTGCTTCCCTCTGCGCGTCCGCTTCCATTGCTCCAGTCAAGGCGGAGCGCGTCTTCGCCGGTACTCATCGTGAATGGCATCGAACCGTCGCCGTAGACCCGCGCTGTAAGGCGGCGCGTCTCGGGGGCGCCTGCATAGAGGCCGGTGTCTGCCCAGGGCACGATGCTTCCGGCTTTGACATAGACTGGTATCCGCGCGGTGGAGGCGGGCACGGATAACTCAGCGCCACCCTTGAGCGCTTCGCCGGTCCAGAAGTCGTGCCATGCGCCCCCAGGCAATACGACCTTGCGGGCTTCTTCGCCTGCAAACATGGGCGCGACCATCATGCGGTCGCCGATCATGTATTGGTCATCGACGCCGTGGAGCTGCTTCTGGTGCGGCGCATCGAGCACCAGCGCGCGGAAGGGCGGCGTACCGTCTTCGGCGTAATGCTGAAAAGCAGCCTTCAGATAGGGAACGAGTTGCATTCTCCATCCGATGATCTCCCGGCAACGGGCCTCAAGGCTCTCCCAGCCGTCGAGCAATTGGCCTGCGTTGTTTTTCTTGCGGTTCAACTGTTTCCACGGCGGATTCTTGATGTACCAGCCGTTGATCATGGCGAGCGGAGAGAAAACAACGCTTTGCAAGCGGCGAATGAGGTCTTCTTCGCTGACGGCATCGCGGACTTCAGGGCACCACAGCAGCCCGCTGAAACCGGAGTTGACCAGCGCGCGGATAAAGTCGCGATGGTTATACAGGTCGCTGTAAAGCACGAACGGGTAAGGCGCGGCGAGCGCGCCGCTGGAGCGAACCAGGTTGTATGTCTCCTGCCGCCGCTTGCGGAACTGATTCCAGATAGCCATCTGGTAGCGAAGGCCGAAGACGCTGTGCATCTGTTCGCCGTCCACGCCGGAAGGGAAGGAACTGCATTCTGGAAAGGACCACCCGCCGGTATAGTCGGAGTTGTCGCACTCATCCATTTTGAACCCGCTGATGCCCAGGTCGATGAGGGTTCTGCCGTGGAAGTCGCCAAAGGACTCGCGCGCCGGTTCTCCGGCGAAATCGGGCACCAGGCCGCCCCATACGCCGAAGCTGCCGGAGTTCGGCGCGATGGCAGGGAAGAGAGGCGAGGCGGGATGCGTGAATGCGTGCTCCCAGAGATTCACTTTGTATTGCATCTTCGCGGCGGAGCGAACAAAGTCCGCCGGGTCGGGAAAGCGATCCTTGTTCCACACGAACGTGCAGGAGTAAGCGTGCGTCTGCCACCCGGGCTCGAGACCGATTACATCGCAGGGAATCTTCCGCTCGCGAAACTCCTTGGCAAGCGCAAGCGCGCTTTGTTGCGTGGACCGCGAGTCATGCCGGTACCAGAAGCCCAGCCCCCATTCCGGCGGCACATGACCACCGCCTGAAAACACGTTGTAGCGTTTTACGGCGTCCAGCATGTCAGGTCCGGCGAAGAGATACACATCGACGCCAGCCGCGGTGGGCACATCGACGGTGACGAAGCCTGTCTCGCCATCCGGAAGATCGTTTGTGTAATTCGGATCGGGATTGGCTGCGGCGACTGCATCAACCGGGCGGGTTGGCTTAGTCCGCGCGTTGCCAAGATAGAAGGTCGCATAACGGGCTGTGTCGATGAGAATGCCGATGCCCTCGGTGGTTACATAGAACGGAACCGGAGCATGAGAATCACCATTGTCTATCCTGGGATCGGCATTGACGCGCGTCACTTTCTTCTTGCCGTGTTGCGCAAACGACAAGAGCTGCAGACCCAGCCCGTAAATCTCTTCTCCCGGCCGCAGCGGCAACTGGACCATACAGCCACGCGGGGTGCGCAGGCCCTCAATCGGTGGCAGAGGTGCGGCATCCACGCGGGGCAGCTTCTCAAAGGCCTCTGTTTGTGGCGGCACAAGGCGGCTGGAGACAGGGGTGAACCGCTCGGGTATGCCAATGGTTGCCCGCCAAACGCCGGGGTGAACCTGCTTCCAGAAAGGCGTCTCGGGAGACGCCGGAACAGCGGCTTCGGCGTGAAGCAGGCGGGAGAATCCGGCAGCGGCTCCGCTGGCCGCGAGTCCCTTGGCAAGATTGCGTCTTGTGATCTTTATTTCAGCGCCCAATTTGTACCTTTCTCCAAACAGTACGAAAGACCTATTGCTTCTAAAACTTGTTTCACGTAAGCCAGACTTCAGGCTGCAAGCGGCCGAAAGGGGTCGGGACCGCCATCCTTTTGCCTAAATCCGAGCGGAGGGTTGAACGCACTTGCGCGGTTCTCGATCAATGGTAACGTAATAGATATTTTAAACAGCTTGGGGAGTTGCCGTGGAGGTACACTTGCGGAGAACCGTGAAAGCCGGACAAAATGCGCTGCCCGTCAGATCGAATTCGCGAGCTGAGGTTTGCAGAGAGCCGCTTGTTAGTTCGGCGCGGGACTCAACGATGAGTTCGCCTGGCAAGACAGCACTTATCATTGGCGCGGGTCCGGCCGGACTTACGGCGGCACTGGAGTTTCTGGAGCAGTCTGACATCAAACCCATTGTTCTGGAGGCGTCGAGGGAGATTGGCGGCATCTCGCGCACGGTTCGCTACAAGGGCAACCGGATGGATATCGGCGGCCATCGGTTTTTCTCAAAGAGCGACCGCGTGATGGAGTGGTGGCTGAAGCAAATGCCGACTGAAGCCGGTGCCGACAACTCCGCCGCCATTAGCTATCAGGACCAATCGCGCACGATTGCGGGCATGGGCGCTACCGGCGGCAAGACAGCCGGCGAGCAGGATCTGGTGATGCTGATTCGTCCTCGCAAGAGCCGTATCTATTTTTTGCGCCGCTTTTTCGATTACCCAATTACGCTGACCAAAGATACGCTGAGCAAACTGGGCATTGTGCGAACGGTCAAGGTGGGCTGCAGCTATATGGCTTCACAGGCGCTGCAGATCAAGCCGGAGAAGTCGCTTGAAGATTTTCTGATCAACCGCTTTGGCCGGCAGCTCTATCTGACTTTTTTCAAGAGTTATACAGAGAAGGTTTGGGGCACGGCTTGCGACGAAATATCCGCGGAGTGGGGCGCGCAACGCATCAAGGGGCTTTCGCTCACGACCGCCGTCAAACACTTCCTCAAGAAGACTTTTGGCAAACGCGATCACAACATCGCGCAGAAGGGGACCGACACCTCGCTGATCGAGCGTTTTCTTTATCCGAAGTACGGCCCCGGCCAGTTGTGGGAACATGTGGCGGAGAAAGTCGCAGAGGCAGGCAGCGAGATCCACCTGGGCTGGATGGCGACACGCGTACATACCGAAGGGAACCGCGTTGTGTCGGTGGATGCGATCAGCGACGAGGGCGAGATGCGCAACTTCGCGGCAGACTATTTCCTTTCGACTATGCCGGTGCGCGACCTTGTGAATGCGATCGAGGTTACAGGCACGCCGGTACCAGTCAATGTGAAGCAGGTGTCCGACGGCCTGATTTACAGGGACTTTTTCACTATCGGCATCCTGATCGACAAGCTCTCAGTTACTGAGCCGGACGGAGGGTTGCTGAAGGATACCTGGATTTATATCCAGGAGCCGGACGTGCAGATTGGCCGCCTGCAGATCTTCAATAACTGGAGTCCGTACCTGACGGAGCAGGGCAAGGTTTGGATTGGCCTTGAGTATTTCTGCTATGAGACGGATGCGCTTTGGAAGAAGCCCGACGATGAACTGAAGCAGTTCGGCGCACTGGAGTTGGAGAAGATAGGCATTCTCAAAGCCTGCGACGTGCTCGATTCGCATGTGGTTCGCGTACCTAAAACCTATCCCGCCTATTTTGGAACATACGACCGCTTCGAAGAGCTGCGGGCGTTTACCGACAGCTTTGAGAACCTGTTCCTGATTGGCCGCAACGGCATGCACAAATACAACAATCAGGACCACTCGATGCTTACCGCCATGCAGGCGGTCGAGAACATTCTGCGGGGCAAAACCGGCAAGGACAATATCTGGAGCATCAACACGGAGCAGGATTATCACGAGCAGAAGTCCGGCGACGGGCAGGCAGCCCAATCGCGGTGAGGCGCATGGTTTTCGCGGCAGGCCGCCAACGAGATTAAACTATAGCTGCTATGGCCATTACCTCTGTTTCAACCTCGATTCAGCCGTGCCCGCCCAGGGGCGAATTTGTGAACCAGTCTTTTGTCGACTTCAAGGCGCCGGACAACGCGCGCGCGATGCAGAGCGCCCTGGACTCGGTCGCGTCCCAGTTGGGCCGGGAATACGACCTGATTATCGGCGGCGAGCGGCTGAAGACTGACGACAAGATTCGTTCCATCAATCCCGCGCAGCCGGCACAGGTGGTCGGCGTGCACCAGAAGGCCGGCGCAGGGCACGCGGAACAGGCGATGACGGCGGCGCTCAAGGCTTTCGAGTCGTGGAGCAGAACCCCTGTGGAGACGAGGGTTTCTCTGCTGCTGAGGGCTGCGCAGATTATCCGCGGTCGCAGTTTCGAGTTTCGCGCCTGGCTCACCTACGAAGTGGGCAAGAACTGGGCCGAGGCTGACGCCGATGTGGGCGAAACCATCGATTTTCTGGAGTTTTATGCGCGCGAAGCGCTGCGGCTGGCGGGGGCGACGACACCCATCCAATTGCCGGGCGAGCGCAACGAACTCCACTACATCCCGCTGGGTGTGGGCGCGGTGATTCCGCCGTGGAATTTCCCGTTCGCCATTATGGCGGGGATGACGGCGGCCTCGATCGTTACCGGCAACACCGTGATTCTGAAACCTTCAAGCGACGCGCCGACCATTGCCGCGAAGTTTGTGGAGGTGCTGGAAGAGGCGGGAATGCCGGACGGCGTGGTCAACTTTTGTCCCGGCTCGGGCGCCAGCTTCGGCAATGCGATTGTCGAGCATCCCAGGACGCGCTTTGTGGCCTTTACCGGGTCAAAGGCAGTGGGATTGGAGATTCACGAGAAGGCGGCTAAAACGCAGCCGGGCCAGATCTGGATCAAGCGGACGATTCTCGAGATGGGCGGCAAGGACTCGATTCTTGTATGTGCGGACGCGGATCTGGACGCGGCGGTCGAGGGAGTGGTGGCTTCGGCCTTTGGATTCAGCGGCCAAAAGTGTTCAGCCTGTTCGCGGGCTATCGTTGAAGCTCCCATCTACGATGTTTTTGTGGAGCGGGTGCGGGAGCGCGTGGCAAAGCTGACGGTCGGCGATCCAGTAGCCAACCACAACCTGGGGCCGGTGATCAACAAGTCAGCTCTCGCCTCCATGCTCCAATACATCGAGACCGGCAAGAAGGAAGGCCGGCTGGTGGCGGGCGGCCATGCGCCGGAGACCGCAGAAGGCGGCTATTATCTGGAGCCGACCGTGATTGCCGATGTGGCTGCGGATGCGGTTCTGGCGCAGGAAGAGATCTTTGGTCCGGTTCTGGCACTGATCAAGGTGGGCAGTTTTGAAGAAGGCCTGGAAGTGGCGAACAACACCGAGTATGGGCTGACCGGCGCGATTTATTCCTCCGATCGGGTAAAGCTGGACATTGCGCGCCGCGAGTTCCACGTGGGCAATCTCTACTTCAACCGCAAGTGCACGGGCGCGATGGTGGGCGCGCACCCGTTTGGCGGCTTCAACATGAGCGGAACGGATTCGAAGGCCGGCGGACCGGACTACCTGCTGCTGTTTACGCAGGCCAAGAGCGTGGCGGAGAGACTCTGAAAGCAGTGTCGACCGTTTGGTGGGCGTTCAAATAGTGGGCCTCTGTGGGTTGTGTCGGCTGTCACCGTGCGCGCTGCGTGAGGCTGCTATCGTGCCGGAGCCGTCATTTCCAATCTGGAGGACTACATGAGGTTGAAAGCGCTGTTGGTGGCCGCCCTGTTTTTGCTGAACGTGCCCGTGGGCCTGGTGGCACAGGAAGATTCAGCCGGGTGCAAAGACACCCCGCTGCTTACGCGGATTTCCGGATGCTCGATTGCCGATTGCAGCAACTCGGATTTCGATTCCGCCGAGGTGCAGACTTCGCTGACCAAGGATCCGCGCAAGACCCATCTGGAAGGCAAGATCGAGAAGATCCACTACACGTGCTCGGCCAAATCGGCCCTGCAGGTGCGCCGGAATGCCGAGGGGGCATTGCGCGGATCAGGGTTTACATTGGACTTCACTGGATACGATGTCCCAGAGCACTACGTGACCGCGCACAAGGGAGCCCAATGGGTGGCTGTAGTGGCTTCCGAGATGAGCGGCGACAGCTCGTATGTGGTGACAACGGTGCTGACCCAGGCGATGCAGCAGGAGATGACCTCCGATGCCGCCGCATGGGCCGCGGAGATAAATCAGACTGGACATGTGGCGGTGTACGGGATCGAGTTCGACACTGCGAAGGCCACCATCAAGCCGGCATCCGAGAAAGTGCTGGGGGACGTATTGAGCCTGTTGCAGGCGCAGCCGGACTGGAATATGAAGATCGAAGGGCACACGGATTCGACCGGAACCAAGGCCGGCAACCAGGTGCTCTCGAAGCAAAGGGCGGCATCGGTAGTGGCATGGCTGGTGAAAAACGGTATTGCGCCGGCACGGCTCACAGCAGTTGGGCTGGGCGATTCCAAACCGATTGCGGACAACGGTACCGACGAAGGCCGAGCCCACAATCGCAGGGTGGAACTCGTAAAGCAATAGGGCGGGTGTGGGTGCTCGCACAGACGCGGCAACAGGGGAAATGGCAGTTCAGGTCTCGATTTCGAGAGAACTGAACTGCCATTTCCCCTGTCAGGTTCTGAGCATCAACCGGTGGCAAGAAGCGTCCTGGGTTGCAGGATGTCGGTAATCTGCCGGCCTTGCTAGGCGACGGCCGACGGCGCGGCAGCCTCTTCGGCTTCAAGCTTGCTGCCCACTTCGGCGGCGGCTTGTGCCAGCACGCGGTGGTGGATTGTGAACAAAGCCAACTCCAGCCGGTCACCAACTCCGGTTTTGTCGTAGATGGACCGCAGGTAGTTCTTGATGACCTGTTCGGTGGTCTTGAGGCGGGTGGCGATTTCGCGGTTTTTGCAGCCTTGCACGATGAGGGCGACTATTCGCATCTCTTTTGGTGTCAGCCGGTCGCGAACGCGGGTGCCGACCATATCTTCTTCTGGCGAGTCGGGTTGCATCACCTGGGGAGGAAGCCAGGTGTCGCCGGCGGCGACTCGGCGAACACACTCCACGAGGGCCGGACCGGTGACATTGCGAAACACGATGCCGCGGAAACCTTGTTGCAGATAAGTGCCCGCAATCTCGTTGTTTTCTGCGATGACGATGCCGCGGCTGCCAACCGACTCAAGCAGAAGGCGCAACCGGGTGAAATCCGGCCGCATGGAAGCGGCAAACACGGTAATCGAGCCTGGGAAAGTCGCGATTGCATGGTACATTCGATCCACATCTGTGCATTGAGCAATGATGCGCAGATCTTCGTCCATGGCGAGTACCTTGGCGGTACCTGCGCGGAAAATTGCCTGAGAATCGGCCAGAATAACCTTGTTCATGATGTGCGCCTCATTTGCTCGATCCCCGTCTGAAAAAGTTACAGGCTGCCCAGTCAGCGATTCCTTCGCAAACCGGTAGCGCGCCTTGAACAGGGGCGAAAGAATTCTTCCCTTGCGAACCTATCGGCAAAACGAAGAAAATCTTGGGACTGTACGCAATTGCAACACTACGAATCGCCCGGGGTCCTTTCGTAATCAACTGAACTGGGAAGATTGGCATCGCAGCACTTCCCCCACTCTTGAGATTACAGCTTGGCGACCCAGAGGCTCACTAAAATCCTGGGTCGGAAGCATGTACTTCGTTAACCCTGGGGCTATCGCGCCTGCGCGAATGCCGGTTGCGGAAATCTATGAATGCAAGTCGCCACCATCCAGCGAGCGGCGACCCGACCAATGCTCCATCCGGTTACACGTTTGCATAAGCGTCGTAGCCAAGCCCTACACTGAGGATATATGGCAAGGCCAATTCTGTTAGCGGTAGACGACGACGTCAGCGTCCTGGAGGCGGTGGTGCAGGACCTGCGCCGGCAGTACGGGGCCACGTATCGTGTGATGCGCGCAGCCAGCGGTAAGGCTGCCTTGGATATGTTGGCTCAGCTGAAAACCCGGCAGGAGCCGGTTGCTCTCTTGCTTAGCGACCAGCGTATGCCGGGCATGTCTGGCGTGGATTTTTTGGAGCGTGCCCTGGCACTGTATCCCGAGGCCCGGCGCGTGCTGCTGACCGCCTATGCCGATACAGAGGTGGCCATCCGCGCCATCAATACCGCTCGCATTCACTACTACCTGACCAAGCCCTGGGACCCACCGGAGGAGAAACTCTACCCGGTTCTGAACGACCTGCTTGAAGACTGGAAGGCCGGCTATCGCCCTTCTTTTGAAGGGCTTCGCGTAATCGGGAATCGATGGTCGCTGAAGGACCACAAGGTACGCAACTTTCTGTCGCGCAACCACGTGCCTTACCGCTGGCTGGACATTGCAGGCAACATGGACGCGCTCCAGTTGCTGGAGGACCGGCACTTGGATCCGGACCACCTGCCGGTAGTGCTGTTTGCTGACGGCAGCGCCCTGGTTGCGCCTGAGCCGGAGACTCTGGCACAGCGGGTGGGCCTGAGCGTCCAGGCCACCCAGGATTTCTATGACCTAGTGGTCGTGGGTGCGGGGCCGGCCGGTCTGGCGGCAGCGGTTTATGGCGCCAGCGAGGGGTTGAGGTCGCTGGTGATTGAGCCTGAGGCGCCCGGCGGACAGGCCGGTTCCTCTTCGAAGATTGAGAATTATCTGGGATTTCCTTCTGGAGTGACGGGGGCAGACCTGGGGCGACGCGCACACATTCAGGCCACGCGGTTCGGCGCCGAGTTTCTTACGCAGCGGGCCACCAGCCTGCGCATCGACGGGCAATACCGGTTTGTGCAACTAGGGGATGGGCGTGAGGTATCGAGCCATGCGGTGCTGCTGGCCCCCGGAGTTCAATACCGGAAGCTCGATATTCCGGGCGCAGGACGGCTGACCGGACGAGGCATCTACTATGGGGCCGCACTGGTTGAGGCCGTGGCCTGCAAGGACGAAGAGGTCTTTATCGTGGGGGGCGCCAACTCCGCCGGGCAGGCAGCGCTGCACTTTGCCAAGTTTGCTTGCAAGGTCACCATGCTGGTTCGCGGCGAGGGCCTGTCGGCCACCATGTCGAAATACTTAATCGATGAGATCGAACGCACATCCAATATAGTGATTGAGCCGCGGACTCAGGTGTTGGAGGCGATCGGCGAGGAGCGGCTGGCGACGCTGAAACTGGGCGGTCCGGCAGGAGAATATAGCGTACCGGCTACCTCTCTGTTCGTGTTTATAGGTGCTGCGCCGAGTACGGCGTGGCTGCCTCCCTCGGTCTTGCGGGACGAGAAGGGTTTTCTGCTGGCCGGACCGGATTTGCGCGTTGAAGGCAAGTTGCCCGACATCTGGCATGAACAGCGCGAGCCGTTCTTGCTGGAGACCAGCGTCCCCGGGGTCTTTGTGGCCGGCGACGTGCGGCATGGATCAGTAAAGCGCGTGGCCTCGGCGGTTGGCGAGGGTTCCATCGCAGTGCAGTTTGTTCACCAGTACCTGGCGGGATTCTAGAAGGAAGGCAGCAAGCAAGAATGAGCATCGACGGACCATCTATCGTCATCGAATCGGTCCCTTTGCGGGAAGTTGCGGAGGCTCTCGGCCATACCCGCCCCTTTGTCGAAACCTGCGCTGCCGATCTGAGTGACGTTTTAAGCGGCGTACACAACGTCGATCGAATAACGGCCCGCGCAGGTTCGGTCCTGGCGGAGCCACGGCAATCGATTCGCGCGTACTGGCTGGTGCTAGACGGGGAGATTCGTGCCGACCGCCCGGAGCCGGATGGTTCCCTCACGGCAGTGGGCTTCGCCCGCGCCGGAGAGGGCTTTGGCGAGGCGCCTCTGCTTACCGGCAAGCCCTACTCGCCTTTCGTGATTGTTGCGGTGCAGGACTCGTTGCTTATCCGCTTTACCGAGCAGGATTTTTGGACGCTGATGGCCACTTGCCCGGAAGCGCGCAAAGTGGTGCTGGCAGATGCGGCTCTGCGGCTCCAGACTTACCAGGTGGAGGCGCTGCACCGGGAGAAACTGATCTCGCTGGGTACGCTCGCGGCTGGCCTCATGCACGAGTTGCACAATCCCGGATCGGCGGCCAAACGCGCCGCTTCGCAACTGCGCGAGAACCTGATGCGTTTGCAGCAACTGAGCCTGCGTTCGAGCTCCAAGCCCAAAACCCCGGCCCAGCTTGAGTGCATGCGCAGCATGCTCGAACAAACCATGCACGGCTGCCACGCTCCGGCCGTGAGCAGCCTGGAGCAATCAGACGCGGAAGAGGCCATGGCGGCGTGGCTGGCGTCGGCCGGGGTGGAAAACGCATTCACCATTGCGCCCGCACTGGTGGGTATTGGGCTGCGCCAGGAGGAGCTTGGCTGTGCGAAGGAAGCATTCGAGGCCGCCAGCTTCTCCGACACGCTCAACTGGTTGGAGGCGCTGGTTTCAAGCGTCTCGCTGGTGTGCGCCATTGAAGAGAGCATCGGGCGCATTTCCGATCTGGCGATGGCAGTGAAGAAATTCGCTTACGATGAGCGCTCGCCGGATAAGACGATTGACGTAAACGACAGCCTGCAAAGCACGCTGACGATCCTGGGCCACAAGCTGCGCATCAAGCAGATCAGCGTTGAAAAGCGCTTTGACGCGGCTCCGTCGACGATTCACACGCGCGGCTCCGCGCTGAGCCAGGTGTGGACCAACCTGATCGACAATGCCGTGGACGCTTCACCGGCGAATGCGCAGATTGAGATTGCGACCTGGACAGAACCTGGCTGGCTGGCGGTGAGTATCACGGATCACGGCACGGGTATTCCGGCTGAGGTCCGGCCGCACATCTTCGAAGCGTTCTTTACCACCAAGCCGCAGGGATCCGGCACCGGATTGGGACTCGAGATCGTTCACCGCATCGTGACTCAGAAATTCGGTGGCGCCATCGCGGTGGAATCCGAACCGGGAAGCACGAAATTTACCGTCCGCCTGCCCTTTGCCGGCAATTGCAGCTCCGGAACCTGCCCAGCCTGAGAGCAAGGCGACACCGCTGTTTCGTTAGCTTTCGCGGCTAATATTGATCTGCTTGCGTGGTATGACCACTAGAGATTTCCGGCGTATGATGGATGGGCAGGCAAACCTTCCGTCTTAGAGGAACTCCAGTGAATCGACAGAATTCCTGTATCAGGCAACTTCTTCCTGTAGCGGCGCTTGCCCTGGCTTTCGTGGCCGTTTCGGCAATCGCTCTCTACGCGTCTCCACTTTGCAATCCGCGCACCTTTGGCGCCAAGGGAGATGGAGTCGCCAAGGATACGGTAGCGATTCAAGCAGCGATTGACGCGTGCGAGAAGCAGGGTGGCGGCACGGTGGTGCTGAGCGCGGGCACTTATCTGAGCGCGCCCATTCTGCTCAAGAGCAATATCACCCTGCAACTCGACAAGGGCGCTACGCTTCTGGGTTCTCCCGATCATGCGGAGTATCCGGCCAAGACGGAATTCCGTGAGCCCGGCCTGCAGGCACTGGTGAGCGCGGTGAATGCCACGAATGTCGCGATTACGGGTGAAGGCATCATCGACGGCGCGGGCGAAAGCTGGTGGGTGATTGCGCGCAGCGTCAAGAACGCTGGCGTGATGGGCAACGATCACCCGCGGCCCCGGCTGGTGGTCTTCGATCATTGCAGGCATGTGCGCGTGGAGGGCGTGACGATTCAGAATTCGCCTATGTGGCAACTGGTTCCCTATTACTCCGACGATGTGATCATCCGCAACGCGAAGTTTTTGGCTCCAACGCACTCGCCGAACACGGACGCCATCGATCCATTTTCCTCATCGCATGTCGTGATTGATCATGTGTTTGCCGATGTGGGCGACGACGATGTGGCGATCAAGTCGGGCGCCATCAACTCGCCGGGGCCGGACGATCCAAGCCGCGACATTACGATTACCGATTGCACGTTTCTGCATGGGCACGGCTTGTCGATCGGCAGCGAGGTTGCAGGCGGCGCGCGTAACATCCGTGCCGAGCGCATTCACTTTGAGGGAACCGACAACGGCATTCGCGTGAAGGCGAATCGCGACCGCGGAAATGACGTGGGCAATTTTGTGTTTCGCGACATCACCATGAAAGGCGTAAAGAACGCGGTGATCATCAGCGAGTACTATCCGAAGGTGATGCCTGCGGAGGGCGAGGCGGCACAACCGGTGACGCGGCTGACACCGCACTTCCACGACATCGTGATCGAGAATGTGACGGCTACGGGGAGCACGTCGGCTGGCGCAATCGTCGGGTTGCCGGAGTCGCCTGTTGCGGGTGTGGTTCTGCGCAATGTGAATATCAGTGCGCAGACCGGACTCGTGATTGGCTATGCGGATGTTTCGGGCGAAGGCGTGGTTGTGAAGGCAGAAAAAGGGCAGGCGATTGAGAAGCTGGTGGGAGCGAAGGTTTCGCTGCGCTAACCCAGAATGGATCAACAAAACAGGCTGCACCTAATGGCGCAGCCTATTTTGTTGCTGGAAAGAAAGTGCCGTGTCTACTGGTTGACGCCGCTGGCCAGGAAGCCTCCATCGACGACGATAGTCTGTCCGGTGACGAAGGAAGAACTGTTTGAGGCGAGATAGACAAGGGCTCCGATGAGCTCTTCGGTTTTGCCGAAGCGGCCCATGGGCGTGCGCATCAGCAGTTCCTGTCCGCGCGCCGTGCTGTCAAGCAACTGCGCGTTCAGGTCGGTGCGGAAGACGCCGGGAGCGATGGCGTTGACGGTAACGCCCTTCTTGGACCACTCGACGGCAAGCGAACGGGTTAATGACGCCACGCCGGCCTTGCTGGCAGCGTACGCTGTTACCTCACTGAGCGCCGCGAAAGCATTCAGCGACGAGATGTTGATGATGCGGCCGTAACCGCGGTCCAACATATGCTTGCCGAAGACCTGGCAAGCGCGCAGCGTTCCGGTGAGGTTGGTGTTGATAATTCCGTTCCACTCTTCCTCCGTAACTTCCAGCGTGGGGCGGCGCTTGATGATGCCGGCGCAGTTGACCAGGATGTCGACCTTGCCGAACTTATCGAGTGCGGCGGCCAGCAACGCTTCCAGCGAGGCGCGGTCGCATACATCTGAAGCCTGGCGGATGGTCTTGCGTCCACGGGCTTCGATTTCAGTTGCGGTATCTTCCACCTGTTGCTGACGGCGCGCCGTCGCGATCACGTCTGCGCCTGCATCGGCGAGGCCGAGCGAAAGGGCGCGGCCAATACCTGAAGTTCCTCCGGTTACAACCGCCACTTTTCCTTCAAGGCTGAGAAGCTGACTTGTCATGATTTCTCCGTTCAAGATTTGTGCTTACGAGGTCTCTTCTGCTGCGCCTCGAAGGCTTAATTATCCCTTTTGCCCCAGAAACACGGGGGCGATGTGGCGGTTGTAAAGATTCTCTGTCACGTTCTTTGCAATCACCGGCTCATTGGCTTCGAGCAGGTCAAGATAGCGGCGTCCCATCTTGGCGGCAACCTTGAATCCGACGTGCAGCAACTGGCGCAGGCTGCTGTTGTAGGCCGCCGCCCCGGGCACATGACGCAAGGCGGAAGTGTACTGGTCCGAAGTCCAATCGCGCACCTCGTCCGGCGAAGGGAGCTTGGCCGGATCGATATCGATGACTGTTGCGTAGGGCGCGCAGAGTTCTTCGCGGTGCGCAAAGGCTTCAGCATAGATTTCCTTGGCAAGCGCCAACCCATCGCCCCCGGCTTCGGCCAGGCCGATCAACTCTTCAAGCCAGGTGGTACCGGCTGTCTTGAGGTGTACGCCGACGTTGAAACGCTTGATGGTCGCATGGATAGAGGGGTAGATGGAAAACTTGTCGCTGCCTGAGTGAACGCTCAGCTTGAGATTCTCCGGGAGTCCAAAATTCTTTACGGCATAAGCAATCGCCGCAACGTCGAGCGCAAACTCGCGGTCGAATTGCGCCACGTCGCCCACATAGTCAACGCCCTTGTTGAAGCGGCCGCTGAACTTGGGGGCGATGGTCTGGACAGGGATGCCTTCATCGGCAATCGCCGCCAGGATGATGAGCAGCTCGACGGGGCTCTGGGCGCGGTCGGTTTCATCCATCGAAACTTCAGGGATGAAGTTGCCTGCGCCCTTGACGCTCTCAATTTTGCGGTAGACTTCGCCGGCCTTTTTGACGGCTCCAAGGAATTTTTGTGCGGCCTGGCGCAGGCTCTCCGGCGTAATTTCGAAGGTCTCGTCCGCGCCTTCAAGCTTGATGCTGCCCAGCAGTTCCGGGTGACGGCTCACGAAGGCGTCGACGTCAGCTTCCTGCGCGGGCTGGCCGATGAAGTCGGCAACGTCGAGGGTGAAGAAATCACACGAGTCGATGAAGCGGCCGACGGTCTGAAGCGTGATGTGGTCCGCGTCGCAGAAGTATTGCTGCTTCCAGTCGAGTGCTTTGACGGCGGCATCAGCAGCTTGCCGCGCCGACAAGGGCTCGGACCCGATGATGGTGTGCTCGCGGTTCGACTTGTTCCAGACGGGGACGACCTCGATGCCACTCTCCAGAGCCTTTACACAGGCTTGCAACTGCGCCTTCGCCTGGTGAGCAAACCTGTCCCCGGTTCCAATGGAATACTTGCTGAGCGTCAACTTTTGATTAGCCATAGTCTTTCCTGCCTTAGAGGCGACTGCGATGCGCCCACAGACCTAATCCCGGATTGGCAATGAAGAAGATTTCTTCGCCGTCGACTTGGTTGTAGCCGTGGCGGAGCTTCTGGGGATCGTAACGTGCGAGCATGGTTTTTAGATCGCCATAACCGTAACCGACGCCCTCTACCTCTTCCCGGCTTAGCTGCCCAGGGCACCAGGTAATGGTGAAGCGTCCTTCCGACGAGGCGTGGATGAGATGTGCGGCTGCGCTGAGGTCGCCGGCCAATTCCGGGTTGTCATTGACGGCCTTCAACGTTGCCGGGGTGCCGCGATAACCGTATTTGCGAATGAGCGCGTCTATTCCCTTGTCTTCGCCGAACTCCTTGACGCCAGGCGCCAGAATGATCAGTTCCGCGCCATCGGCCAAGGCCATGCGGGTGCGGTAGACGGCTTTGTTGCCGATCCATGTGGAATGGAACTCCTCGGGATCGAGATACACGACAGCTTTGTTGATCTGCTTTTCTACGATTTCGAAGTTCACCTTCAGGCTCAGTTCGGCCGCCAACTGGAAGCACTCGATATCGTCGCCGACAAACAGGCCGCGTACGGCCAGCCCTCCGTCGGCCTTGCGCCCTACGACAGTTTGCACGTAAACGATGGGCAGATGCCGCAGGAAGAGGTCGGATGCGTAGTTGAAGACGTTGCGCACGGGATTCATGGCACGGCCCATGATGCGCTCCATTCCGTACACTGCGCCAAGGTAATGGCTGCGGTTGATTCCCTCGCGCCCTCCCGTGCCCACCAGAATGTTCTTGGTGTAGTTGGCCATGCCGATGACTTCATGGGGCACGACCTGGCCAATCGAGAGGATGAGATCAAAGCCGCCCTGCGAAATGAGCTTGTTCACCTGGGCCGGCCACGCGTAGTTGAGCTTGCCCTCCGATTGTTCGTAGACAAACTCTGCCGGAACCTCGCCGAGCGTCTCGACGTCGGTTCGCCAGTTGTGCACGCGGAAAAGATCCTTGGGCACGGCCGGGAACATGTGATCGAGTTGATCCAGCCGCATCGGTGTATGGGTGCCGATGGCGGGCAATACAGCTTTGAGCCGGTCGCCGTAATACTTGAACACGTAGCCGGTAAGTTCGCCGGCCCGTGAATGCTCGCGGCTCTGATCGGGCGGCACGGCAAGCACGCGATTCCGTTCGCCGAGCTTAGCCAGGCTTTCCGCCAGCAGATCGTTCAACTGCTGAGGAGACAGATCGGTATCGGGGCTTCCCGTAGCGCAGTAAAGACTCATATGACCGACTCCGCTTTTTTCAGTCCGGGCGCGAGCGCAACCGTGATGAGCATCGAGATGAGATAAACGCTGGCGGCGATGATGAAGAGGATGGAGTAGCTGCCCGAAATCTGTAGGACGTGCCCGGCCAGTTTGGCAAAGAGGAAGCCCCCCAAGGCGCCCGTCAAGGAGCCGACGCTGGTAACCGATCCGACGGCGCTGCGCGGGAACATATCCGATGCCGTGGTGAAGAGGTTGGCTGACCACCCCTGGTGGGCGGCGGCAGCCAGGCTGAGCAGCCCGACGGCAGCCCACTTTCCGAAGTTATCCGCGTGAAGATAGTTGATGAGAAAGACCGGAACGACAAGGGAGGCGCACACGAGCATGGCTGTCAAGCGGGCGCGCTGCGGTGTCAGCCCCATGCGGATGAAGGAGGCGGGCAGGTAACCGCCGTAGATGCTTCCCACGGCCGAGGCGTTGTAGACGATGAGGATGGGCATCCCCAGGCCGACCAGGCTGAGATTGAACTTGTCAGTGAAGTAGCCAGGGAGCCAATAGAGATAGAACCACCAGATGGGGTCGGTGAGGAACTTGGGGATGGCGTATGCCCAGGTCTGCCGGATGCCGAGGAGCTTTAACCACGGTGTGCTGGGGCCGCGCTTTTCAGGGGGGTCCTGGTTGATGTAGGCAAGTTCGCCGGCGGAGAGGGCGGGATGTTCAGCGGGCTTGTGGTACCGGATGAACCACAAAACGATCCATGATGCGGAGAAGAAGCCAGTGACGAGGAATGCGGCGTGCCAGCCGAACCGGTTCTTGACAAACGGCACGATGAGCGTAGCAAGGATGACGCCGACATTGGCGCCGCAGTTGAAGATGCCGAAGGAAAGGGAGCGTTCCTTCTGCGGGAACCACTCGGCGTTTGTCTTGTTGGCGGCGGGAAAGTTGCCGGACTCGCCGATGCCGAGGCAGGAGCGGGCAATGCCAAGCTGAAGGACGGAGTTGACCAGCGAGTGGCCCATTGCCGAGAGGCTCCAGAGAGCCATGATGACCATGTAGCCGATGCGCGTTCCGACTTTGTCAACAAAGCGGCCAGCGAACAGCAGGCCAATGGCATAGAAGAGGGTAAAGAAGGCCACAACAGTGCCGTAGCTCTCTTCCGTCATGCCGATGCCACCATGGGCAACGGTTTGCATGAGTGTGGGCTTCAGCAGCGCCAATACCTGCCGGTCCATGTAGTTGATGGTTGTGGCAATGAAGAGCATGGCGCAGATCGTCCAGCGAACGTTGCCTATCTTTGTGCCAATCGAGAGTCCATTCTCGGCCTGGGCGCATGGCGCCTTGATGCCATCCATAACTTTCTCCTTACAGCCGATACGCTTTCTTGACGAGTCCGTAGGTCAGCTCATGCGCAACTTCAAATGCCTCATCTTCATCCAGGCGATGCTCTGCGACGAGCCTGGCTAAAAATGCGCAATCTACGCGGCGCGCAACATCATGGCGCGCGGGAATGGAAAGAAAGGCGCGCGTGTCGTCGTTGAACCCTACAGTATTGTAGAAGCCTGCTGTTTCTGTCGCAGTTTCGCGGAAACGCATCATGCCCTCAGGACTGTCATGAAACCACCACGGAGGGCCAAGGCGCAAGCAGGGATAATGCCCTGCCAGCGGAGCCAGTTCGCGGCTGAATGTCGACTCGTCCAGGGTGAAAAGAATAATCGAGAGCTTGGTCTCGGTGCCGAAGCGGTCCAGCAAGGGGCGAAGCGCATGCACGTAGTTGGTGGGGCTGGGGATGTCTGCGCCCATGTCGCGGCCATAGCGCTCATAAATTTTGCGGTTGTGGTTGCGCACGCTTCCGGGGTGAATCTGCATAACCAAGCCGTCTTCAAGGCTCATCTGCGCCATCTCGGTGAGCATCTGGGCTCGGAACAGCTCCTGCTGTTGTGCGCTGGCCTTGCCGGAGAGAACAAGGCTAAAGAGTGCCGCTGCTTCTGCCAGAGGAAGGTCCGCGGTTTGTGCCGTAGGGTGGCCGTGATCGGTGGACGTGCAGCCGAGTTCGCGAAAACGCAGTCTAGCCTTGCGCAATGCGTTCAGATAGCCGGTCCAGGTTGCAGTGTCTTCTCCAGTCTGCTCGCCCAGTTTGGCAATCAAGCCGGCAAATCCCGCGAATTCCGGATCAACCACCGGGTCGGGACGGAAGGCTGGCAGGATTCTGCCCGTCCAGCCCGATGCCCGGATCGCCTTGATGTCGTCCAGCGAATCGACGGGGGAATCGGTGGTGGCCAGAACTTCCAGATTGAACCGTTCGAACAAGGCGCGAGGGCGGAACTCAGGAGTGCGCAGCTTTTCATCGATCGCGTCGTAATAAAGGTCTGCCGTCCTTTCCGAGAGCCGCTCCTCCATTCCGAAGAGATTCTGGAAGGAATAATCGAGCCACACGCGGGTGGGAGTGCCGCGGAATAGATAGTAGTGCTTTGCGAAGAGGCGCCATACCTTGCGCGGGTCCTTGATCTGCGGCTGTCCGATGCCCAGATCGTCCAGGGAAACTCCCTGGCTATACAGCATCCGGAAGACGTAGTGATCTGGTTGCACGAACAGCGTTGCTGGGTCGGAAAAAGGTTCGTTTCTGGCAAACCAGCTCGCCTGCGTGTGGCCATGCGGGCTCACAATTGGCAGGTTTTTGACTTGTTCATAAAGGGCTCTAGCAACCTTGAGAGTGCTGGATTCCGCAGGAAACAGACGGTCTTCATGGATGAGCATGGCTCTAATCTTACCTCTCGTCTGAACACATTACGATTAGGCCTCCGTGGAGGTCAGACCACCAGTATACACACGCGGATTGATGTCGTGAATTCCCGGCGAAGCAAGTTTTTGGAACACGGCTAACACTTCGGTGGTAAGCTCATTTTGCCCAAGTTTTCCAGAATTTGAGGAAGGTGGCTGCTTTTTATGCCGCGGATCAAGCAAGACGAACCTGATACCCATCGCACCATGCAAGTGGTCAACCACATTCGCTCCCTGATTGAAAATGGAACCTTGCAGCCGGGCGACAAAATTCCCCCGGAACGCGAGTTCGCCCGTACTCTCAAGATCAGCCGCGCGAGTCTTCGCACCGGAATAGGCTACCTGGCTGCCATGGGCGTCATGAAAGTCCGGCACGGAGTTGGAACATTTGTTGCCGATGGCCCGCCGGAGTTCGGCAAGGCCTCGCTCGGCCTGATGGGCGCTCTGCACGGTTTTCAGACCTGGCAAATGTTTGAGGCCCGCATCATTTTGGAAAGCAACATTGCAGCCCTGGCCGCCGAGCGCGGCAAGGAAGAGCACCACGCCGCCCTCGCCGAAGAGGTCGCGGAAATGTTTGCGGCAATGGACAGTCCGGCGGACTATCTCATTCATGATTTGCTCTTCCACCGCATCGTTTCGCAGGCTTCAGGCAATCCGATCATGGCGGCGGTGATTGAGACCCTCACGTCGGCGCTCTATGACAAGCGCCGCAAGACCGTGGAACGATCCATCGACATGCGTGAATCCGCGGAGATGCATCGCGAGATCTACCGCGCCATTCGCACCCACAAGCCACTCGATGCGCGCAGGTTGATGGAACAGCACCTCCGCATGGCTCAAATCTCACAGGGAATGGAGCGTCCGTCGGACCGCAAGGCCACACTGGGTTCAGCGAAGCCAAGAAGCAGCCGGGCAGAAGTCAGATCCAGCACCACGGTCTAGAAGCTACTATCGTCTGAATGCTGTGCGCATCATCTGGTTCAGGTTCCGGGCTGGGTGTAAGGAACCTGTTCCACAAGTCGCCGTTCCTGCCCCCTTGGATCCTCGACAAGACGTGGCTGCGCATCGAAACTCATCGTCGGCCTCTTCGCCAGGTTGTACGGAAGCCAATTCGGAAGGCCCGCATGGTTGGGATTGCCCGTCCGCGCGAAGGCAATAAATGCGTCACTCATCAAGCCTGCCAGCCGTTTTGCTTCCGCTCCGTCGCCCGTCATCCCATCCGCAACTTCCACGTTGTCCAGTGCCAGCGGAATGTCCAGCATGTGTGGCGCTCCCCATTGGCTTTGGTCGATGGGAGTGCGCCAATCCAGCTCGTAAACCCAGCTCGGGGCCGCACCTGCGGGCTGTTCTGCGCGCCGTTCGGCCTCAATCAACTGGCCGCGCCAGGAACGGGACGCGGTAGTAATCGCAAAGAACACGTCCGTCGCGGAATAGGCCGGATACATCGCGCGGTATTGCCGAATCACATCGGCCTGATCCAGGCCACCCAGAAACTGCGCGTGTTGCGCCAGTTTGGCCGGGAGTGTCTCCCATGCAAGCGAAAACGCAGACGGATCGCCGCCGCCAATCAGGTAGCGCGTTTCATCGCGAGTATTGCCCAGAATCATGGGAATATGGGCGGAGAGCGGTGGAGCGTCGGGGTCGAAGGGGTCGCGCACCAGTGTGCGCCCGTCCTTGACGGGACCGAAGTATCCGGCGGCGTGTGTTGCCCCGATCAACTGCTCCATTGGCATAGATCGCAGCTCGCCTATGCGGCTCTCCGGCAGATTCAGCGCCGCCAGAACCGCCCGGCTGCGCGCCGTCGCCGTCTCCGGCCGTGAAGCGGTAATTTGCTGGCCGCTCATGGTGATCACGCGGCCGAACAGCCCTCGCGCGGCGGCCATACCCATCAGCGTCGCGCACTTGGCTCCGCCCCCGGACTGCCCGAAAATCAGCACCCGCTTGGGATCGCCGCCGAACTCCTCAATGTTCTCCTGCACCCACTTGAGCGCAAGAACCAGGTCAAGCATGCCTGCGTTCCCTGAGTCCTCAAATCCAGGGGCCAGAGCGGCCAGGTAGAGAAATCCGAACAGGTTAAGGCGGTGATTGAGAGTAACCACTACCACATCGCCGCGCCTGCAAAGGTTAACCCCATCGTAGAGAGCGTTGTTGCCGGAGCCGCCGTTATAGCCGCCTCCATGGATGTAGACCATCACGGGCCGCTTGCGGCCATCGCGCAAGCCGGGCGTCCAGACGTTCAAATAGAGGCAGTCCTCGCCGGACGGGCCGAGCTCGGGAGGAAGGTGATAGCCGGCCTTGCCACGGCCCTGCCCTGAAGATTGCGGGGCTCTGGAACCGAAGCTTGTGGCCTCCCGGATGCCGGTCCAGGGCAACGGCGGAATCGGGGCCATAAACCGCCGCTGCGCAGTATCGGCCCCGTAGGGAATACCTTTGAAGGCGTGGATGGCTCGCTCCGTATAGCCCCGCACTCGCCCGGTCGTGATCGAGGCTTCCGGAGAGGGGTTGGCCGCGCCTGAAGCAGCAGATGGGAGCGCCCGGCTCGCGAACACGGCCGCGGCGCAATAGACGGACTGTTTCAGCAATAAGCGTCGATTCATTCCATTAAAGTTCCAATTCGGATAAGCAGGCCCGGCCCGTGCGGACCGTTTCTAACCTGCAAACAGGTTCCGTGTGAAGTAGCTGCGTTGAAACTGAGTATCCGCCTATAGTTGCGTTGTGCCTTGCAAGGTCAGACCATGCCCTCTTTTGCACGCTTGAACTATACCATCCAAAGCCAGATTTATGTGCATTTTGCGGGGAAACATCGCAAAATGCAGTTTCCCTGTTGACAACGGTTATGTCAGTGTACGAAACCAACTGCGCTTCAAAATGTGGTCTGACCACGGCTGGCAAGCTTGCCAAATAGCCCGATGAGGGTGGGTGTATGCAGCCGTTGGACGACTTTGCGAAAGTGTTCGAGGAGGCTAATCGATATGAGCAACATGTTCTTTCCTAGAAAGAGCAATACGGGGCACGGCATCAGTCAGAGAATGCTGAGCGGTGCATCCTGGCTGGGATGTTTGACAGCCATGTTTGTCCTGCTGTTTGCCAGTTCCGCCATGGCGCAGCTTTCAGGCAAAGGCGCTGTTACAGGTACGGTAGTGGACAAGACCGGGGCAGTTATTCCCGGTGCCTCTGTTTCCGCCACCAACAATGCCAACGGCATCACCACCACCACGACGACAACTGGAGCGGGAGCTTTCAACTTCTCCAACCTTGATCCCGGTATTTATACAATTACGACTACTGCCAATGGCTTTGAAAAGCTGTCGCAGGAAAACATCCATGTGAACGCAATGGAATCGCGGGTGTACAACCCATCGCTGACGGTTGGTGGTGCGGATGTTGAAGTTACCGTGAGTGCGGCGCCTCCGCAGTTGGAAACCAGCAACGCAACGCTGGGCGCCACCATGGAACAGGAAATGTATGCTGCGCTGCCTATCCAGATGGGCGCCGGCGGAAACCCGGATCAGCGCCGCGCCACTGACTATGCGTTGCTGATGCCCGGCGTGCAGGGCAATGAGACCAACGGCAACGCCACAACAAACACCGGCGTGGTCAACGGCTCCGGCAGCCGCGGCGCTGCCTCCGCCGTTTATATTGACGGCCTTCCGTTTACAAGTGCGGCTGGCGAAGGCGATCCGCGCTTTGTATGGACCGCCGTTTCAGTCGATGCGGTCAACCAGTTCCAGGTGCAGACCAGCGGCTACTCGGCTCTCTATGAGGGTCAGGGCGTGCAGAACTACACCATCAAACAAGGCAGTGAAAAGTATCACGGATCCGTTTATGAGTTCTTCCGTAATACCGCATTGGACACCTGGGGCTTCCTGGGTTCGGTGCCGAATCCTGCTACCGGCAAGCCTGTAAAGCCGGTCGAACATCAGAATGAGTACGGCATCTCGGTGAGCGGCCCGGTCTTGAAGAACAGGATATTTGTCTTCGGCCAGTACGGTCAGTACCGCTACAGCAGAATTACCCCCACCCCCATGCGCTTTCCGACAGCAGCAGAGCAGAGCGGCGACTTCAGCGCAGACGGCATCAAAATTTACGACCCCAACACGCAGGCGGCATGTACTCTGGCCACCGGCGCCCAGTGCCGTTACCAGTTTGGCTACATGGCAGGCACAGGCGGCGCTCCGGTCTTGAGCGGCGCTCCTATTAACCAGATTCCTGCAGGTGAAATTTCGCCGATCGCGAAGACGATGCAGAGCTTCATTCCGACGCTCTCCAACCAGGGAACCGGAAACGACTATATGGCGCCGAATGCTTCGGCGTTGGTCAACTGGTCCATGACGCACCGCCTCGACTATGTAATCAGCGCCAAGGACACAATGACCCTGATTGCAGCCATCGGCCGCCAGGCCAGTTCCGTTCCAGTGGGGCAGACGACCTCGGGAAGAAACATTGGCCCGGTTCCATATAACTACGGACAGGCTTACGCGCCCAAGACGGCTGTTTGGATTTTGGAAGAGACTCACGTTTTCACGGACCATCTCGTCAACCAGCTAAAGTATGGATTCGCACGCTACAACGGCCCCACCTTCAATGCCAACATGGTGCCGTCTTACGCCGCCAGCAAAATGGGAATCACGGGCGCTCCAGTCGGCCAGGCTGAAAACTCGTTCCCGATTGTCACCTTCTCCGGTGGTTCCGCACTCCCGACCAACTGGGGAGGCGTTACGGCCAGCACCGCCATTTCAAACTCTTATAACCTGATCGACAACGTTCAATGGGTTACCGGCAAGCACTCACTGACCTTTGGTGTTTCCGTCGCATGGCTGCAATATCAGAGTCTAGCGGCGGCTACTGGCAGCACTCCGATTACTCTGGCTGTTACCAACACTGAAACGGCAGGATTCTCGAATGCGACCACACTGGCCTCCGGTACAGGACTGGCTTACGCCAGCTTCCTTCTGGGCCAGATCGATAAACCCAGCATGACGCAATATCTGATTCCCGAAACCGGCGCGCGCTTCCGTCCGATTTCACCTTATTTCCAGGATGACTGGAAGGTTTCGCCGAAGTTGACGGTGAACCTGGGCCTTCGCTGGGACTACTACCCAACCTACAAGGAAGCCAACAACACGCTTAGCTTCTTCAATCCGAACCTCACCAACCCGGTTACAAATTCGTTCGGCGCAATTCAATATGCAGGCCACGGCGCCAACACTTGCAACTGCTCATCACTGGTGAGCAACTACAAGAAGAACTTTGGACCGCGCCTCGGCTTCGCCTATCAGATGGATTCGAAGACCGTATGGCGCGGCAGCTGGGGCGTCATGTATACACATGGAAACGGAGTTGGCGGTTCAGCCATCTCGCGTACCGGCACAGGAACCCTCGGGTTCAGCGCCGCACCTGCCTTTGCTTCCAGCACTACCTCCTACCTGGCGACCAACCCCTGGGGCACGGCCACTTCGTGGAACTTCCCGACCTACACTCCGGCGGCTGGCACAGCATCCGGTAACGCTTATGGCACTGGCTACACCACCACATCCGGGTACACCGGCGCACCGTCTTCGCTTGGCTACGGAGACCCCTACTACGGCGGCCGCGCTCCCCAGTACATCAACTGGAGCTTGGGCGTGCAAAGACAGATAACACCCAGCATCGCACTCACCGTCAGCTATGTCGGCTCCGAGGGACACTTCCTCGTTACCGATAGCAGCAACGCGCGCGGCTACTGGGCAAACGCAATGGATCCCAAGTACCTGGGCCTCGGCTCCAACCTCGGTTCCAAGGTCAGCGCCCTGTCAGGCGGATATGCAGCATTTGCCGCCGCCAACGGCCTGCCCTACTACTCGTGGTTCAACACCGGTACGGCTTTGAGCACCGCTCTTAAGCCCTTCCCGCAATATGGCGTCACAGATTCTTACGGCAACGTGGCCAACGCCAACTACCACTCACTGCAGGCATCAGTGAACAAGCGCGTATCGCATGGACTTATGTTCATGGCGAACTACACCTACGCCCGCGCCATTGACGATGGCGGCACCTTCCGCACCGGCTATGCAATTCCCGCCGGCACCCTTGCCAACCACCCAACCGCGACGTATAAGGCGGATAAATACGAGCGGACAGTTTCCACATCCAACCAGCCTCAGCACCTCGTCGTCTCCGGTGTGTGGGCTCTTCCCATCGGAAAAGGCGTCCTTGGCGGCCAGAACTATTTGGGCCGTTCGGTTCTTGGCGGTTTCACGCTTTCAGCAATCGCCCAGTTCTACTCCGGTTCTCCGTTGGCGCTCACAGAGTCGTCAGCTCAGACCAACCCGGCGCAGAGCAGCAATCAACCTATCATGAACCCCAACTTCTCCGGCCCGGTGCGCGTGAACGGCAAATGGGGCCATGGAGTCACCGCGGCCAACCTCAGCGGCGTCAGCTATGTTGCTCCGGTGGGTTGCGGCGGCACCAACACCTGCTCTTCAACCAACCTGCCCGCCGATGCAACGGGGCCGTTCATGTTCCCGGCGACAAAAATACTGGCTGCTTACAACTATCAATTCAGCGATGCGCCCCGCACCGCTCCCTACAACCTATACAGTCCCGGCACCTACGACTTTGACATCAGTCTGCGGCGCAGCATCAACCTCCATCTGACCGAGTCGTCGCGCCTTAACCTGCAGGCGGACGTCTATAACCTCACCAATCACACCTTCTTCGCAGTTTCCGGCAATTCGCTGGTCGTAGGCAACGCTGCCTTCGGTACTGTGAGCGGTGTCAACAGCGCGCAGTCGTCGCGCGACGTGCAACTGTCAGCCCGCATCGAGTTCTAGGCTGACGCGTCGTTCTAGCAGAAGAGGCTGCCGGAGTGAACCGGCAGCCTCTTCAGTGTTCGGCATCGATATGCATCAACTTCATCTACCGCTCCCACTTAAGGAGCAATGTCCATCTGGCTGGCGCGGGGGCAATCTGCGCGCGCTACTGCCAGATCGGCGCGGAAATTCCAGTCTTTGGGGGCCGCGACAAGGCCATCCGCTACAGCATCAAGCATTTGTCCGCGGAACGCCGGAATGGATATAGTTGGTTCGGCGCAGAACTGCAACGCGCACTGGACCGCTACGAAAAGTGGGTTCACGAACACCCGGAGTTCAAATGAAAAGCTTTCGCATTTTTGCCTGTTTAATTGTGCTCGCTGCAACGGCGAGCGGCGCTTTCGCCGCTGCAAATAATAATGAGTTGCCATGGTCGCAACGCGCTGCAGATTCAGCGATGGCGCGCTGGCCCCAGGGCCATATTGACGGGCCCAATTCGAAGCCGGCTTTCAAGTACGAGTTGGGCACTCTGCTCCAGGGCATCGACGATGTGTATCTAAACACAGCCGACCCGCGCTACTTCAACTACATGAAAAGCGCCGTGGACGAGCTTGTGACGGCCGACGGCGCCATCCCCACTTACAAGCCGGAAGGGAACCAGCTCGACAGCATCCTGATGGGGCGGCAGCTGCTGCGGCTCTATGGTGTGACGCAGAATAAGCGCTATCTGAACGGGGCGACGCTGCTCTATGACCAACTACAGAAGCAGCCGCGGACGCCCTCGGGCGGCTTCTGGCACAAGCAGCGGTATCCCAATCAGATGTGGCTCGATGGTCTCTACATGGCCGAGCCGTTCTATGCCGAGTACGCTTCAATCTCGCATCATCCAGAGAAGTTCGCAGACATCACGCACCAGTTTGCGTTGATCGCGGAACACATGCGCGACGCCAAAACCGGCCTGCTTTATCACGGCTGGGATGAGTCGAAAGAGCAGCGTTGGGCGGACAAGAAGACGGGACTCTCAGCGGAGATCTGGGGCCGCGCCATGGGTTGGTACATGATGGCCCTGGTGGATACGCTCGACTACTATCCTGCAGACGACGCGGGGCGCAAGCAACTGCTCGCCATCCTCGACCAGGAGGCTGCAGCATTGGTGCGCGTGCAGGATGCAAAGACCGGGCTTTGGTATGAGGTGCTCGACAAGGGCGGTGCGAAAGGGAATTACCTGGAGTCATCGGCATCTTCAATGTTCGTATACGCACTGGCCAAGGGCGTGCGCCGCGGATACCTGCCGCAGCATTATCTTGCCAATGCCGAGCGCGGCTATGCAGGAATTCTGAAGCAGTTTATAAGCCTCGCTCCAGAGAGTGATGTCTCGCTCACCGGCACGGTGAAAGTAGGCGGACTCGGCGGCGATCCATATCGCGACGGGACCTATGCCTACTACCTGAGCGAGAAGGTTGTGGAGAATGATCCGAAGGGTGTAGGGTCGTTCATCATGGCCGCTACCGAAATGGAGAACGCGCAGAACGTAAAGCTGGGCCGCGGCGATACGGTTGCGGTTGACGGCTGGTTCAACTCGCAGAAGCGCACCGATGCTTTCGGCAAGGACCTGTATTTCCATTACAAGTGGGATACCGAGGATCAGCCGGGATATTCAATGTTCGGCCGCATCTTTCAGAACTTCGGCGCGCAAACCAGGGAACTCGATGCCGAGCCAACCGCGGCCAACCTGCATGACGCAAAAGTCTTCGTAATTGTCTCGCCCGACATTCCTGCCAAGAATCCAAATCCCAACTACACCAACGCCAGGGATGCAAATGAGATTGCCGCGTGGGTCAAGGCAGGCGGCGTGCTCGTCATCATGGAGAACGACACCTCCTTTGCCGACCTCGAACACTTCAACGTCATCTCGGAGAAATTCGGCATGCACTTCAACAGCGTGTTGCGCAAGCATGTCGAGGGCTCTCACTGGGAGATGGGCAAGATCCTGATCGATGGCAAGGGGCCGGTCTTCCACCAGCCGCACACCATCTACACCAAGGATGTGTGCACCATCTCGACGATGGCGCCGGCCATCTCGCTGCTCAAGGAGGGCGACGACATCTTTATGGCAACGGCAAAGTACGGCAAGGGAACGGTCATCGCCATGGTTGACCCCTGGCTCTACAACGAATACACCGACGGTCGCAGGTTGCCCGCCGAGTATGATAACTATGCCGCTGGTGTGGAGTTTGCCCGATACATACTCCAGCAGGTTCCGCATGTCCAACCGGTCGCGCACAAATAGTTCAACTCATAAAAATCAAAACAAATCCCGGTGCTCCACCCTTTCAAAGCTCGTCAAAGAGCGATGAAGAAAGGGTGGGCGCCACAGTCCATCGTCGTGTTGACGAAGAACGGCTCCTCTCCTGTACAGTGGATGTTGCAAGTGGTCAGTCCTCTTCAGTGGAGTGTTTTGACCAGCAGGCACAGCCCCCCGCCGTGCCTATCGGAGACACTAATGCGTTCTGCTTTTCTGCGTCACCTCTGTGCTGTAATGCCGCTTCTCGTCGCCGTCCTCTTGCCTGCCCAGGATACGCGCACCGTTACCGAGCCGCACATTCCCGCGGCCTGCGTCACGCTGGATGCACTGATTGCCGCACCCAACGGAGTCATTGCGGAGAAGGACGAGAAGGCGCTCGATACGGCGCGCATTCAGCAGGCGATGGACAGTTGCACTTCAGCGGGCGTGGAGAGCAAGGCTGTTGTGCTTCGCGCGCAGGGCAAGAAGAGTGTGTTCATCAGCGGGCCGCTGGCAATGCGCTTCGGCGTCACGCTGGTGATCGAGAAGAATACGGCGCTGGTAGCTGCGCGCGATCCGCGGCTCTACGATCTTGCCCCTGGAACCTGCGGCATCGTGGCGGAGAAAGGGCACGGGTGCAAGCCGTTTATCGCCGGGGATGGCGCGAAGAACGCGGGCCTCATGGGCGAAGGATCCATTGACGCTCGTGGCGGCGCCAAACTGCTTGGCCAGGACGTGACCTGGTGGGACCTGGCGCACGAGGCCAAGGTCAAGGACCTTCAACAAAGCGTTCCCGCCATGATCGTGATGCGCCACGCCGACGGCTTTACGATGTACAAGATTACGCTGCGCAACTCGCCGGGCTTTCACGTTTCTGTCGGCACTACAGATGGCTTTACGGCCTGGGGCGTGAAGATCATGACGCCGAAGACCTCGCGTAATACCGATGGCATCGACCCCGGTTCTTCGCGCAACATCACCATTGCCTACTCCAGCATCAACACCGGCGATGACGATGTGTGCCTCAAGCCAGTTCGCGGAAATGGAGTTTCGAATATGTCGGTTCTGCATAATCACTTTTATGCAGGACACGGAATGTCGATCGGGAGCGGAACCGATGGCGGAGTGGATCACCTGCTGGTTGACGACCTCACCATCGACGGCGCGGACAACGGACTCCGCATCAAGAGCGATCCCAGCCGGGGCGGGCTGGTGCATGCGATTACCTACCGCAACGTATGCATTCGCAATGTGATGAACCCGCTGGTTTTTACGCCGCACTACACCACATTCAAGGGCGACCGCCTGCCGATTTACAAAGACATCGCGCTTGAGAACGTGCACGTGCTGACGCCGGGTGCGTTTACGTTTCTCGGGCTCGACGCAGACCACAAGCTGGGGATTATGCTCGACAACGTGTTCGCGGACGACCAGCAACACTCGCTCTTCTACGACAAGGATGCGGATATCACGATCGGCCCTGCGCGTGGAAATCTTGCGCCGGCCGGAGACAACGTGACGCTGGAGCAGGCGGCTGATTCAGTGGCAGGCAAGCCGTTGGAATGCGATGCGCGCTTTGTGCCCTTCCCCTCGCTGGCCACGGCTCCGGAGATGGTGGGGAAGGTCCCGCCGGAGGATAACAACCTGTACGTAGCGGCCGATGGGACGGGAGATTTCTACTCCATTCAGCGGGCTCTCGATGTGGCGAAAGAACGACAGGTGCTGATGGTTTCACCGGGCGAGTATCGTGAAGTGCTCACGGTGAACAAGAAGAACATCACGATTCGCAGCCACAATCCCGATGCAGGCAAAACGGTGGTCGTCAACGATCGCAACGCCGGCGAGAATGGCGGCACCCTTCACTCGGCCACGGTTAACGTCACAGCCGATAACTTTTCCGCCGAAAACATCACATTTGAAAATGACTTCAACCGGACCCATCCGCAGCTTCCGGCCGGAGCGCAGGCGCTGGCACTGCTTATCACCGGCGACCGCGCGGTGTTTCACAACGTCCGCCTGCTCGGCAATCAGGACACGGTATACGCTGGCAGTCGCAACTGCGCTCCTGACGGGCAAAACTGCATTCCCACGCGGCAGTACTTCTCCGATTGCTACATCGAGGGCAACGTCGATTTCATCTTCGGCGACTCGAAGGCAGTCTTCGACCGCTGCGAGATTCACTCCACCGCCCATGCCGGCGGCTACATCACCGCGCAGGCGAAGCACTACCCGGAAGAGGACTCCGGATTCGTTCTGAACCACTGCAAACTCACCGCCGGTCCGGACGTAACAAAGAACGTCTACCTTGGGCGGCCTTGGCGTCCCTATGCGACCGTGGTCTTTCTCCATACCGAAATGGGCGACAAGATCGATCCAGCGGGCTGGCGCGAGTGGCATCCCGGTGAGACGCATTCTCTTGATACGGTTTTCTACGCGGAATTCGATTCCACCGGCCCCGGAGCGCATCCCGCCGAGCGCGACCCGCACACGCATTTCCTGACACCCGTGCAGGCGCGGCAGTTTGAGCCTTCGGTTTTCCTGCGTGGTGCCGACAACTGGGACCCGGCGCATACGGCAAAGCAGTAAAATGGATATGAGCGTTTTGTCAGGGAGTACAAGCTGAAATCAGCCTGTGCCTGAAGCCTTTCGTGGAACGATAGAAATGGATTGGAGAATCGATGAAAACGGTAATCATGGCCGACCCGGTGCGCTATCCGCGCATGACGACGGAAGAGATTCGTGAATCATTTTTGCTTAACGGCCTTTATGAGCCGGGCAAGATCATTGTGAATTATGTGGAACTGGAGCGGGCCATCGTCGGCTATGCGGCTCCGGTTGAGAGCGCCCTGGTGCTTCCCACGTATCCTGAGTTGCGCGCGGAGTTCTTTACTGAGCGCCGCGAACTCGGCGTGCTCAATATCGGCGGCGCCGGCAAGGTCACCGTCGAGGGCAAGAGTTACGATCTCAACAATCTCGACGTGCTCTACGTAGGCCGCGGCAACGCCAACGTCAGCTTCGAGTCGACTGACAAAGGCGCTCCCGCCATCTTCTATCTGCTCAGCTATCCGGCTCACGCCACTTATCCGGTTGCGCTGGTCCGCAAGGAAGACGCGAATCCGATCGAACTGGGCAGCCAGGAGACCTGCAACAAGCGCACCATTTGCAAGTACATCCATCTTGAAGGCGCACGGAGCTGCCAGCTCGTCATGGGCGTAACCCATCTGCATCCCGGCAACGTGTGGAACTCCTTCCCGCCGCATACGCACATGCGCCGCTCAGAGATCTACATGTACTTCAACCTGCCGGAGAACGAGCGGATGTTCCACATGATGGGCCAGCCGCAGCAGACCAAGCACATCGTCATGGCCGATAAGGACGTAGTGGTTTCGCCCTTGTGGTCGATTCACGCCGGTGTTGCCACGCATGCCTACAGCTTCGCCTGGGGCATGGGCGGCGAGAACCAGGTCTATAGCGATATGGACCCGGCTCCGATCAAGGACCTGCTGTAAGGTTGCGAACGGAGAATTGAGATCATAAGCGCCTCAGGTTCCGGAAAACGGACCTGGGGCGCTTGGCGTTTGGGGCAGTCCGCTGAGACCATGCTCTTCCAACTCCCGGAAGCTGGCGAAGGGCACGCCATCGCAAATTTGAAGTTTACCTCCCAATATCTCAGAAGCCATGCGATTCAAGCAATTAGGTCATGGGAGGGGCATTCCGGGTTAGAATAAAATCGATGCATACAGAAGGGTTGTATAAATGCGCCGGTTTGTGGCGCTGCCATATTTCCCTGCAAACTGACATCCATAAGGATATCCCCGAATGAGTTCGCCTATTGTATTTGTAAGTGGAAGCAAAGGCGGTGTTGGAAAGTCGCTTGCCACAATGGCAATTCTCGACTATCTGACTTCAATGAGCCGGTCCGTCAAACTGGTGGAGACGGATTTGGCAAATCCGGACGTATGGAAATCGTACGGTGGCTCTGTTGAAAGCGAAATCATCGACCTGGATCAGGTCGATGGCTGGATCAACATGGTGAACCTGTTCGATGCTGACCCCCCAACCACTTTTGTGATCAACACGCCCGCCCGTAACAACGAGGCGGCGCGCGAGCATGGAGCCATACTCCTTGATTCTCTGAAAGAGCTGGGAAGGCGCCTGGTGACCTTTTGGGTGATCAACCGCCAGCGTGATAGTTTGGAACTGCTCGAAGCGTACATGGAGTCCATGCCTGCCGGTGTCGTCCACGTGATTTGCAACGGCTACTTTGGTGAACCGCGCAAATTCGAACTCTACAACCAAAGCCCTGTGAAGCAGGCGGTTAAGCAGCAAGGCGGGGTAAGCCTCTATCTGCCTGACCTCGCTGACCGCGTAACCGATGCGCTCTATACCGACCGCATCACCATCGCCGACGCCGCGACCAGGCTAAGGCTTGGTGATCGCGCGGTGCTTCAGAGTTGGCGGAATTCGGTGCGCTCGATGTTCGAGCATGTAGAACTTTAGTATGTGACTGTGAACAACGGTTCCAGTCTGATTCTCGTCCATAAGTGATCTTCATATTGAAGCAAAAGCGGCGATTTCCCAAAGGGAAATCGCCGCTTCACTTGTGCGCCCAGCATGGGCGCACTCTTACGGGTGCAAGTCCCGTCACAAGCTGGTCACAGTGAGTGAAGTGAAGCGCAACTGCATGAGGGTGACCGATTGTGGGGAGGAAGCGTGGATCGAA
>Ga0114951_10000723_pt1 | contig 44639 bp, 37 predicted proteins | sample AM7aDNAmetaG_FD_88677 | JGI IMG/M metagenome (GOLD analysis project Ga0114951, IMG submission 88677) | Freshwater microbial communities from Finland to study Microbial Dark Matter (Phase II) - AM7a DNA metaG | ecosystem: Environmental > Aquatic > Freshwater > Lake | place: Finland: Lake Alinen...
AACCTGTGTCCTGACCTCAAATGCTATTTGTGCCACCGGGAGCCCGGCTACATCCAACACAATCACCATGACCGTCAATCCATTGCTGCCGGTCAGCGTGTCCATTGCCGCGTCGGCAAACCCGGTTTGTTCAGGAACGAGTGTAACTTTCACGGCTACTCCGGTCAACGGGGGCACTTCACCAGCCTATCAATGGAAAGTCAATGGCAACAATGCAAGCGGTGCGACCAATGCAGGTTACAGCTATGTTCCCGTAAATGGAGATATCGTAACCTTTGACTTGACCTCGAATGCTATTTGTGCCACCGGGAACCCCGCTTCATCCAACACAATCACGCTGACCGTCAATCCATTGTTGCCGGTCAGCGTGTCCATTGCCGCGTCGGCAAACCCGGTATGTGAAGGAACTCCAGTAAATTTCACAGCTACGCCGACCAATGGGGGCACTTCACCTGCCTATCAGTGGAAAGTCAATGGCAACAATGCAAGCGGTGCAACCAATGCAACCTATGCTTATAATCCGGCAAACAATGATGCCGTAACCTGCCAGTTGACCTCAAACGCTGTTTGTGCCACCGGGACCCCCGCTGCATCCAACACCATCACCATGACCGTCAATCCATCGCTGCCGGCAATCGTGTCCATTGCCCCATCAGCAAACCCGGTTTGTGCAGGAACGAGCGTGACATTCACGGCTACCCCGACCAATGGAGGGACATTACCTGCATATCAGTGGAAGATTAATGGCATCAATGCAAACGGTGCAACCAATGTAACCTATGACTATATTCCGGCAAATAATGATGCCGCGACCTGCCAGTTAACCTCGAATGGGGTTTGTGTCAGCGGGAACCCCGCTACATCCAACACCATAAACATGACCGTTAACCCATTGGTATCGGTCAGCGTGTCCATTGCCGCGTCCGCAAACCCGTATTGCGCGGGAACGGGGGGGGTGGAATTCACCGCTACACCGACCAATGGCGGAGCATCTCCTTTATATCAGTGGAAGGTGAATGGCAACATCATCAGTGGTGCGACAAACAGAACATATATTTATTATAGTCCGGCTAACAATGATGCCGTTACCTGTGTCATGACCTCAAGTACAACATGTGCAGCAAATCCTGCCACCTCAAATACCCTGACAATGACGGTTAATTATGTCATTCCAACAACTCCCACTGCGGGAACGCATGTTCCATCCAAAACAAAAATAGTATGGAAATGGAATGCTGTTCCCGGGGCAACAGGTTATTTATGGGGTACTACATTCGATCAAAACGATGCTATGGATGTGGGAACGGCTACCTCACATGAGGAAACAGGGCTTACACCAAATACTCCCTATATTCGATTTGTATGGGCAATAAACAGTTGTGGAGTTTCTCCAACTGCTGCCACCTTGACAAGCCGTACTGACCTGTGCGAGATTGGCGAGAGTTTTGAAGGTGGCATCGTTTTCTATATTGATGAAACAAGGCAGCATGGATTGATTGCCGCTCCGACAGACCAAAGTTCCGGCACAACATGGGGTTGTTCCGGTACTGTTGTTGGAACTTCCTCATCCTTTGGTACAGGACAAGCCAACACGACGGCTATCGTTACCAACGGATGTGCTGGCCCGGGCACAGCGGCCCGAATTTGCGATGAACTGATCCTGGGAGGATACAACGATTGGTTCTTACCATCGAAAGATGAGCTAAACCTGATGCACAACCAAAAAACTGCAATTGGCAACATGACATACTATTATTGGAGTTCCTCCGAGTCCACCGCAGACGCCGTGTGGACCCAGTTCTTCCTCACTGGCCAACAGGTCCTCAACTATAAGGGCTACGACTACTATGTGCGTGCTGTGCGGGCTTTTTAACAATTGTTTAACCTCAACTGCTTGAGTTGGCAAACTCAAACGCTCCGCATCACTGAATCTTTGATTATACCACGGAGCGGACAATGAGCAATGTGCAATGAGTAATTATTGTTCATTGTTTCTGAGTGTGAAAAAAGTAAAAACCTTCGCCAATGCATACCATTGGTATGTTAGCGAAGGTCATCTGCGGAGAGAGAGGGATTCGAACCCCCGGACCCTTGCAGGTCAACGGTTTTCAAGACCGCCGCAATCGACCGCTCTGCCATCTCTCCGGGAGCAAAATTACATAAATTTTGGAGACTGCCAAAAATATACCCTTCTTTGATGCGTGTTCCGGTTGCATTTCACCATCCATAACAGAGGATTTACCGATTTCCCTTGCAATTTCGGCCAGCCACCGTTATCTTTGTGCGTGAATCTCAGAATGACCATGATTGTCAAACATGATCCAGGATTTGAAAAATCTTCATTGCAATGAATAGCCTCGGAAAAGAACAACGAGGTATCAAATTGGTAAAAATTTCTCTTCTCGTCGCAAGCGACGGGGAATTAACCCAACCACCTCAACCCCCGTCCCCTTCTCCTGAAGGAGAAGGGGTGCAGGGGATGAGGCAATTAAAATCCATAATTATGAAAAAGATCGTTTCCATTGTATTTTTCAGTTTGCTGATGATGGCCGGGACTGGCTCCCAGGCAAGAAATCTTTGGGCCTTCCTGAGTTACTCCACGTTCAATTCCCCCGAAGGGCCTTATATCGAAACCTACCTGTCGGTTGCCGCGAACAGCGTGAAATTCATTAAGAAAGACAATGGGAAGTTCCAGGCTTCGGTAAACATCCTGATGACCTTCAAACAGGAGAAAGACATCAAAGCGTTTAAAAAATATGAGCTCAATTCTTCCGAGATCAACGACACCCTGAACCTGAATTTTAATTTCATCGACCAGCAGCGGATTGCCATTCCCAACGGAACGTATGAATTCGAGATCCAGATGGCAGACAAAAATAAAACCGCCCCTGCGATGCCATACATTCAAACCATCGCGATCGATTTCCCGGCCGACAAACCTTCCTTTTCAGGCATCGAGCTCGTAAAATCCTACAAAAGAGCGCCGCTCGCCAATGCACTGACCAAAAGCGGGTATGATCTCGTTCCTTACACCTATACGTTTTTCCCTGAGAATGAAACCAAGATGGCCTTCTATACCGAATTGTATCAAATCGGCAAGGCCACCGGCGTTGATCAGAAATTTCTTTTGTCCTATTACTTCGAGTCCTTTGAAAGCAACGTAAAACTGAATTCATATTCCAGGTCGAAAAAAGAGACACCGAAAAACGTGAATGTTCTGCTCGCAGAAATACCCATTGAAAATCTTCCTTCCGGTAATTACAACCTCGTCGTCGAGGCCCGGAACCAGCAAAATGAGCTGGTCGCATCAAAAAAAATGTTTTTTCAGCGGATGAATCCCAAGGCACAGGTGGAATTGACCGACCTTGGATCGACCGAGATCGCCAATACTTTTGCCGAGAAGATCACCAACGCCGATACCCTGCGTGAGTTTATCAACAGCACTTACCCTGTGGCAACCGGAATTGAAAAATCCTTCATCCGTGAAACACTTAAAAAAACCGATTTGAAAATGATGCAACAATTTTTTTACAGCTTCTGGGTAGCACGTGATCCCAGTCATCCGGTGATGGCTTGGAACTTCTACAAGGGACAGGTTGATAAAGTCCAGGTTAATTTCGGAACTCCGATCAAAAAGGGCTACCAGACCGACCGTGGCCGGGTTTACCTTCAATACGGTCCGCCAAACACCCGGAGCACGCAATACAGCGAGCCAAGCAACTACCCGTATGAAATTTGGCAATACTATACCCTGAACAACAATCAGCGGAACAGGAAATTCGTATTCTATTCACCGGATATGGTTACCAGCGACTTTTTCCTGCTGCATTCGGATGCCACGGGAGAAGTAAACAATCCCCGATGGAAAATTGACCTGCGCAACCGTATTTATACTACCCTCGACATGCAGGAAACCCAGGTAATCAATTCCTGGGGTGATATGGAATCAGACTACTGGGAACTGCCGAACTAATTAAAATTAAATATACACACATTATTTGTACTTTTACGGCGAGAAGGAGGCTAGACAATTGACAATTGACAATTGCCGATGACATTTGAACGGCTAAATTCTTCTCCATTCGTAAATCGTAATCGTAAATCGTAAATTCCATTAAATGTCTATTGCTGTAGTAATTTTAAATTGGAACGGGAGGAAATACCTGCAGCAGTTTCTTCCCACGCTGATCCAATACAGCAAAGACGAGGCTGAAATCATTGTTGCGGACAATGCATCCACCGATGATTCCGTTTCTTTTCTGCGCAGTTCCTTTCCTGATATCCGAATTATTCAGAATCCTGATAACGGTGGCTTTGCCAGGGGATATAATCTTGCCCTCAGCCAGGTGAAAGCAGACCATTATATCCTGTTGAATTCTGATATTGAGGTTACTGAAAACTGGATTTCGCCGGTCATTGAACTGATGGAACAGGATGAACGGATCGCTGCCTGCCAACCCAAAATCCGCTCATACCTTGAGCCAAAAAAGTTTGAATATGCCGGAGCAGCAGGCGGATTCATTGATAAATATGGTTACCCTTTCTGCCGCGGGAGAATTTTCCTGTCGATCGAGGAAGATCATGGACAGTACGACGATGTGATTGAGATTTTCTGGGCAACGGGAGCCTGCCTGTTTGTGAAGGCGGATATCTTTCATCAGTTTGGCGGGTTCGACGAAGATTTCTTTGCTCACATGGAAGAAATTGATTTTTGCTGGAGGTTGAAAAATAACGGGTACAAGATCATGTACTGCCCAACCTCGACCGTTTTCCATATTGGGGGCGGTACGCTGCCCAAAGCCTCCTGGCGTAAAACCTACCTGAACTTCAGGAACAATTTCTTCCTCCTTTATAAAAACCTGCCCGACGACCGGCTGATCCGTGTTTTTGTCGTCCGGTACCTCCTCGACACCATTGCAGCTTTCAAGTTCCTTTTCCAGGCCGGTTTTAAAGATTTCTGGGCAGTGACCCGCGCCCATTTCAGTTTTTACCGCTTTTTTGGAAAAACAAAACAGAAAAGAAAGCTGCTCAAACACGGCTCCATGCAGAATGTGTATGGAAAGAATATCGTGATTGAATATTATCTCAGGGGCAAACGGAAGTTTTCGCAGCTCAATATGAAAAAATTCTATTCCGCCTAGGATCTAACCTATTTTCGTGATCAGGCTTTCAATGGCAAGCCGGTACGACTCCATTCCAAAACCGATGATGCTCCCTCTTGCGACTGCGGCCAGCAGCGAGATGTGGCGAAATGATTCACGGGCAAAAATGTTGGAGATATGAACCTCGATCACCGGCGTTTTTATAGCCTTTACTGCATCTGCAATGGCAACCGATGTGTGCGTGTACCCGCCTGCATTGATGATGATGCCGTCGTACAGATACCCGGCATTTTGCAATGCATTGATGATCTCACCCTCCACGTTGCTCTGAAAATATTCGATGATGATCTCATGATAATGCTTGCGCAGTTTCTTCAGATAAGTTTCAAACGACTGGCTTCCATATACATCCGTCTCCCTTACCCCTAACAAATTAAGATTGGGCCCATTGATGATCAGCACTTTCATACTCTGAATTTTCCACAAAGATAAATATTTCGCCATTTCACCATTTCGCTGTTTCGCCATTTTTTTACTACCTTTGCCATCAATACTTCTCCTCAGGGGGTGCCTAAAAACTCAGGCTGAGATCATACCCAAATAACCTGATCCGGATAATGCCGGCGTAGGAAAATTGAAATTAATGAAGACAATCATCAAGACATGCTGCAGGCATGGAATGTTCATGGCAATGATATTCACCGGACTGTTCTTTCACGCAGGTTTTGTGAATGCACAATGTACCATTTCAGGAATGGTGACCGACAGGACAACCGGAACGCCTCTTGCGGGAGCGCACATCACCGCAGGCACCGGGATCATGACGACGGTGTCCGACGCGGATGGGCGATTTCACTTCAACCGGGTCAAACAAGGAAGCATCACCATGGCAGCTTCATACATCGGGTATAAAAAATCCAGTGAAACGATGATCATTCGCGGCGACACGACGCTGCTCATCAAACTGGAAGGAGCCGCCCTGCTGGGTGATGAGGTGAATATCATCGCCACACGGGCCCAGGGCAAATATCCCACTGCCTATTCCACCATTTCCAACAAAGAAATTGCGGCAGTGAACCTTGGAAAGGATATCCCAACGCTCATACAGGGAAACCCTTCTACCATTGTTACTTCCGATGCCGGCAATGGCGTGGGATATTCGGGTTTCAGCATCCGCGGAACCGACCTTACCCGCATCAATGTCACCATCAATTCCATCCCCCTCAATGATGCCGAATCACAGGGAGTCTGGTTTGTCGACCTGCCCGATATGGCATCCTCGGCCGAAAACATCCAGGTCCAGCGCGGTGTGGGCACTTCCACAAACGGAGCAGGAGCATTCGGGGCTTCCGTCAATTTCATGACCTCCGACCTGCACCAGGATCCCTATGGTGAACTCAACATCTCCGGCGGGAGCTTCAACACTTTTAAATCGACGCTGCGGTTCGGAACCGGGCTGATGGCCGATAAATTCAGCGTGGACGGGCGATTGTCATACATCCATTCCGACGGTTATATCGACCGGGCATTTTCAAACCTGAAATCCTATTATTTAGCAGGAGGATATTACGGCCCGAAAACCACCGTCAAGATCATCACTTTTTCAGGTATTGAAAGAACTTACCAGGCCTGGGAAGGCGTTCCAAAGGATTCGCTTGCAACAAACCGCACTTATAATCCATCGGGCGAATATACAGACCAGAATGGCAACCTTGCCTATTACAACAATCAAACCGACAACTACCAGCAGGATCACTACCAGCTTTTATTTTCGCAACTGCTTGCAAAAAACTGGAATATCAATGCTGCAGTTCATTATACGAAGGGCAAAGGGTATTATGAGAATTACATACAGGATGCTTCGTTTACAGATTACGGTCTCGACGATGTAGTAACAGGCAATGACACGATCACCATTACCGACCTTGTAAACCGGAAAATGATGGATAATGATTTCTGCGGGATCACCTTTTCCACGAACTATTCCATCCCCGATAAGTTGAAAATCACGATTGGCGGCGCCTGGAACCGTTATTACGGGCAACATTTCGGCAAGGTCATCTGGGCTGAATACGCCTCAAACGGCGATAACGACCGCAACTGGTATTACAACACCGGGTTGAAAAAGGATTTCAATGTTTTCGGGAAAGCCAGTTACCAGCTGTTTAAGAAAATGAACCTTTTTGCCGACCTTCAGTACCGGCATGTCAGCTATAATATGTCGGGGACTTTAGATAACCTTCGAATCCTTGACCAGCAGCACATCTTCAACTTTTTCAACCCGAAGGGCGGCCTCTTTTTCGAACTGAACAAGCAAAATGACCTCTTTTTTTCCATCGGCGTGGCAAACCGCGAACCAAGCAGGAACAATTACAAAGATGCAGATCCGGGCCAGGAGCCTGTGAATGAAACTCTTTACGACTATGAACTGGGGTATGCATTCCGGCTTCCCTGGCTGAACATTGGGGCCAACCTGTACTACATGGATTACCGCGATCAGTTGGTGCTTACAGGTGAAATCAACAATGTGGGAGAAGCGGTGATGGTCAATGTGCCGCATAGCTACCGCATGGGAATTGAATTATCTGCAAACGCAGATTTTTTTCAGAAAAAAGTTCACTGGGCGGTCAATGCCACTTTCAGCAGAAATAAGATTATAGATTTCACCCAATACGTCGATACCTACGACCAGGACTGGAATTCACTGGGACAGGACACGGTGTTCCTGGGGAAAACAGACCTGTCATTTTCTCCGGACGTCATCGTGAACTCTGTATTAACGTATAAACCATTTCCGCAACTCTCCATCAGCCTGAATTCGAAATATGTGGGTAAGCAATACATCGACAACACTTCCAATGAAGGCCGGTCGCTGAGCGGGTACTTTGTGAACGGATTTGGTGCCATGTTTACCGTGAAAACAAAATATATCGGTGAGATCGGCTTTAGCCTGGCTGTCAATAACCTGTTCAGTGTCAAATACGAAACGAACGCCTGGGTTTATCCATACTACATTGGAGGCAGTTACAACGAGTATAACGGATACTTCCCTCAGGCACGGGTAAATTTCCTAGCAGGAATAGCAGTGAAGATTTAGCGTTTTGTGAAAACGAAAAAAAATCATACCCCATTGAATTGCATTGATTTATGAACAATATGACAAATAGATTAAGGGCATCTCTAAAGCTGATTTTTGAAAACAATATTTTTATCGAATGGTTCATTTTCAGGAATTGGTCATTACTTTTGTTTTGATAAGATATTCATAAAGCGTTATGCAGATGGCCTGGAGATAATCATCAAAAATAAGCACCTACTGATATGAAACACAAGATGAAAAGAGCAGACTGGCTGACAGGGATCATTATCCTGGCCGGAATTTTATTAATGACAGCGATGAATGCATCTGCCCAGGGTGATGCAGCAGGGAGCAAAGATCCCGCGCTCTTTACCAGGATGCCCGGGTATCATATATACCGTTACGATGATTTGCAGTTCGATCAGTTTGAATTTAAAACAGGCAGTGATATGACCCAGATCGTACAAGGGCATTCTCTTTTCATCATCTATGATGCCGATGAGAATATACAAATTCCCAGCCCGTTGCAGATCGGCACCAATTATATCAACGCTGCCAGGTCAGTTGGCGGGCAACTTGTTTATGAATTTCATGATCCGGGCGAAGATGTGGTTTTAAAAGTAGTTAAAAACAACCTGGAAACATGGGCCTACGTGACTGCCAACGGCAATGGTTCCTATTCCATCCATTTGATCGAGAAGCAGGGAATGAAACAGGATGTGGTGTCTGATGCCGACGCCATGGGAAAAAGCATCAGCGAATCAGGAAAAGCTGCTCTTTACGGAATATATTTTGATACCGGCAAAGCGGATGTAAAACCAGAATCGCAGGCCGCCCTGAAGGAAATTGCAAAATTGCTGAAAAACGATGCCCGGCTTAAACTCTACGTGGTTGGACATACCGATAATGCCGGAACACTGGAAATAAACATGAAACTGTCGCAAGACAGGGCGATGGCGGTAGTGAATGCACTGGTAGGCCAGTACAACATTGACGCTGCCCGCCTCAGGGCCTGCGGAGACGGACCAACAGCGCCAGTGGCCACCAATGGCACCGAAGAAGGCCGCGCGCTGAACCGCCGTGTCGAACTGGTGAAGCAGTAGTTCACGAGATGGCCCGGAGATCACCTCTTTTCTGTCCTTCTGATGAAAATAACAAAGGATCGTTTCCTTCATGTTGCATTTAATTTTTATCTTGGGTGTTTGGGAAAAAATTGGTAAAATTGCAATTGATTCCAACGAATGACTTTAAAATCCATCACATGAAAACAAACATACTTAAATCACTGGCAATGACCGGGTTGATCCTCGTCGCCTTTTCAGTATTCAGCCAGCAGCCGGTTGTTGACCTCACCACGCCGCTTGCCGTTGATCCCAATGTTAAAATCGGCAAGCTCGACAACGGGCTTGTTTATTACCTCCGGAAAAACAGCAAACCGGAAAAACGTGTTGAGCTGAGACTGGTGGTCAATGCCGGGTCCATCCTTGAAAATGATGACCAGCAAGGGCTTGCACATTTCATGGAACACATGAACTTCAATGGTACCAGGACTTTCCCGAAGAATGAATTGGTCGATTTCCTGCAAAAGACCGGCGTGCGGTTTGGCGCTGACATCAACGCCTATACCGGGTTCGATGAAACAGTTTACATGCTGCAGCTCCCCACAGATGACACTTCCCTGGTGGAGAAAGGCTATAGAGTTCTCGAAGATTGGGCGCACTATGCCGTTTTAGACAGCAAAGAGATAGACAAGGAGCGCGGGGTCATCACCGAAGAATGGAGACAAGGGTTGGGTGCGCAGGACCGTATGATGAAACAATACGTCCCGGTCATCTTCAAAGGATCAAAGTATGCCGATCGCATCGCGATCGGTAAAATAGAAGTAATCGAGCATTTCAAACCTGAAACCCTGCGGAATTTCTACCATGATTGGTACCGGCCGAATTTACAGGCTGTTGTTCTTGTCGGGGACATCGACATCGTACAGGCGGAAGTTCAGATCAAAGCCCATTTCGGGACGATGAAAAACCCCGAAAATCCAAGGGAAAGAACCACCTTCGACATTCCTGGCAACACCGAACCGCTCATTGCCATCACCACGGACAAGGAAGCTACCGTCAATGTTGTGGCCATATTCTATAAACATGAACTCAGCCCCGAAAAGACCCTCAGCGATTTCCGTGATAAGATCATGGCAGAACTTTATACCGGGATGCTCAACAACCGGTTCAACGAAATATCTCAAAAGCCTGAATCACCTTATGTATATGCAAGTGCTAACTACGGAAGGTTTATCTCAAGGACCAAGGATGCCTTCGAGATCGAGTCGATGACCAAGGAGAGCCGGATTGACAGCAGCCTTGCATTGCTGCTTGCGGAAAATGAACGGGTAAAACGCTTCGGATTTACCCAAACTGAACTTGACCGTCAGAAAGAAGAACTCACAAGCCAGTACGAAAAGAGTGCCAAAGAATTCGACAAAACCGAATCAAATGCATTCTGTTCCCAATACGTCAGCAATTACCTTTCGGGGGATGCTATTCCGGGCGCACAGAAAAAATTCAAATACCTGAAGAACATTCTTCCCGATATCAAGATCAATGAGATCAATGACCTTGCAAAGCAATGGGTTACGGACAACAACATGGGTCTCCTGGTCATGGCTCCTGATAAAGACGGTGTGAAGGTGCCGACAAAGGATGAAATCCTTGAGATCATTAAAGACTCTAAAACCAAACCGCTGACGGCTTATGTCGACAATTACCGGGAAGAACCGCTTGTCAAGGGAATCATTGCTCCCGGGAAAATTACCGGCCGCAAAGACAACAAACAACTTGGCACTACTGAACTTACTTTATCCAACGGGGTAACCGTAGTACTTAAACCGACCACCTTCAAAAATGACGAAATACTCTTTTCAGCCTATAGCCTGGGAGGGAATTCACTCGTTCCGGACAAGGAATTCATGTCGGTGAATTACACACCACAGATCATAGATATGAGTGGCATCGGCAACTTTGACAATGTGGAACTCCAGAAGAAGCTGAAGGGCAAGAACATCCAGGTGAGCCCTTACATTGATGATGTAAAGGAGGGATTACGGGGAAATTCCACACCCAAAGACTTCGAAACCATGATGCAATGCGCTTATCTTTATTTTGATCAGCCCCGCAAGGATACGACAGCATTCAAAGCTTTTATGTCGCAGATGGAAACCCAGATGAAATTCATGAAAAGCAATCCCATCATGACTTTCTATGATACGTTGTTTAAAGTCGCCTACCCTGGTTATAAACGCCTGATTATTTTCCCCACTCCTGCCCAGCTGTCTGAAGTCAACCTCGATGATGTATTCAGGATCTACAAGGACCGTTTCGCTGATGCAAGCAACTTCAAATTTTTCCTGGTCGGAAACTTCTCGGTGGATTCCATTTCCCCCGCGATCGAGCAGTATTTCGGCGGCCTTCCTTCGATCAACCGCAAGGAAACGTGGAAAGACACTTCCCCAAAGTTTGCTGACGGCACCAACAATGTGACAGTTTACAAGGGAACCGATCCGCAGAGCATGGTCGGACTGGTGATGTCGGAAAAATTCGAATGGACCGAGAAAAATGTACTGTGCATGAATATGATCAAGGAGATCATAGGCATCAAACTTATTGAGGTGATCCGCGAGAAAATGAGCGGGGTCTATTCACCCCAGGTGATGGTGAACCTCGACCAATACCCGAAACCGAATGTAGACCTGATGGTCATGTTCGGGTGCTCGCCAAAAGCAACTGAAAAACTTTCGAAAGCCGTTTTTGGTGAAATCAAAAAAATCAGGAAAAACGGCCCGACCGATGTCGACCTGAAAAAAGCACAGGAGGCAATGATCCGCGCCAGGGAAACCGATCTTGAAAAGAATGAATTCTGGCTTAGAAAACTTGAGTCACTTTACTTCAACCATGATACGCCAAACAACATCGCTACGTTTAAAGACCGTGTAAACGCGGTAACCGTTGATGATCTGAAACTTGCTGCATCCACATACCTCAAACCCGACCATTATGTGCGTGTCGTGCTGATGCCCGAAAAAAAATAGATGGAGAAATCCGTAAACATAAGAAATAAAAGGGCATCCCACGAATACTTTCTCATCCAGGAGGTAACTGCAGGCATTCAGCTGACCGGCACCGAAATCAAATCGATCCGTGATGGTACCGCCTCTCTTGCAGATGCCTATTGTACCTTCGTTGGAACCGAACTTTTTGTGCGCAACATGCACATTGCCGAATACTCTTTTGGCACACATTACAATCATGAGCCAAAACGCGACCGCAAATTGCTGCTGACGAAAAGGGAATTGAAAAAACTGGCCGTGAAGGTGAAAGAACGCGGGTTTACCATTATCCCCGTGCTCCTGTTCATCAATGAGAACGGACTGGCCAAATTAACCATTGCCCTTGCACGCGGGAAGCATGCATATGACAAACGCGAAACACTGAAGCAGAAGGATCATGCGAGGGAGATGGAGAGGAATACGTGAGTCGTGGGACGTGAGACGTGAGGCGTGGGATGTGGCTTTGTAGCCAGGGTGTGTTAAAGTATAAATGAATTTTATCAGTAAAAACCGGAATATGAAAATATACAAACTGTTCTTATTGCTCATCATCTCATATGCGTTTTGCCATCCTGTTTCCTCCGCTGCCCAGGAAAAGCAGCCATCTGCCGTGAAGCAGCCGTTGGTGAAGTGGTATTCTTTTGAGGAGGCTTACAAAATGAACAAGAAGAAGTCAAAAAAGATGTTTATCGATGTATTCACGGAATGGTGCGGCTGGTGTAAAAAGATGGATGCAGAAACATTCACCGACCCGACCATTGCAAAATACATGAATGAACATTTTTATTGCGTCAAGTTCGATGCGGAACGCAAGGATACCATCGTGCTGGATGGCCAGGTTTTTGTTAATCCCAATCCGGCCAACAAACGCAGCACGCATAAACTTGCCGTTGAACTGCTCAGGGGAAACCTGTCGTATCCATCGTATGTGTTCCTGAATGAAAAGGGCCAGTGGCTCACGGTGGTTGCAGGATACCAGAAGGCCAGCGATTTTGAAGGGGTGCTCAATTACTTTGGAACGAATGCCTATTTAAAATCCACCTGGGAAGAATACCGGGCAGGCTTTAAAGGAGAGCTGAAATAACAAAGGCTGCCGAAGCAGCCTTTGTCAAGGGTGGAAGATGGGGCTTGAACCCACGACCTATAGATCCACAATCTATCGCTCTAACCAACTGAGCTACGACCACCATGTTTGATTTTGCAAAAGTACAAAAAAAATATTTCCGATAAACCATAATTCACATTCTTCAAGTGATTTTTACCAAGCGTGTCACCATCTCTACAGGTTCACTCAGTGCATTGGCCTGGAAAAAATTCAAAAAAAACCATCTTGGCATCGGATCGCTTGTTTTTATTGGTATTGCAGTGCTGATCGCTTGCCTGGGATATCTCATCACCCCCGACCCATCGCCCTATTCCAATAATCAGTACCTGGAACTGGGACTGAAAAAACCAGGTTTTTCTGTGATCATGCTGCCTGTTAAAAACAACCTTGCCCATCACAGCAATCCCTTTTATCAGACCATGATCTCCGGCAAGAAAGAGAATGTACTCTTCGTCCCGATCCGTGCATATGCGGTTATTAACGACCATATTTTATACATTGAATACGGGGCGTTGCCGGGCGATGCAGCCATGGTTAAGATATTGCCATTGAGCGCGGTGGAAAAGCCCGAAAAAAAAACATTCTGGGTGGGGACCGATCGTTTCGGGCGCGATTACCTCAGCCAGCTGATGATCGGCACCCGTGTCAGTCTTTCGGTCGGACTGATTTCCGTCATGATCTCCCTGGTCATCGGGATCTTCATCGGGGCCATCGGCGGGTACTACAGGGGCTGGGTCGACAACCTGATCATGTGGCTGATCAATGTTGTGTGGTCTATACCGACATTGCTGCTGGTCATCGCGATAACCTTCGCCCTTGGAAAAGGATTCTGGCAGGTATTCATCGCTGTCGGACTCACCATGTGGGTGGAGGTGGCGCGTGTCGTTCGCGGTCAAATCCTCGGAATCCGTGAAAAAGAATATGTGGAAGCCGCAAGAGCGCTGGGTTTCTCTGACTTCAGGATCATTTTCCGCCACATCCTGCCAAACGTGATGGCTGCCGTGATTGTCATATCAGCCGCAAACTTTGCTTCGGCAATTCTCATGGAAGCCGGGTTGAGTTTTCTCGGTTTGGGAGTGCAGCCGCCCGTGCCATCCTGGGGATCCATGATCAAAGAAAATTACGGGTACATCGTGCTCGATTTTGCCTACCTGGCCATCCTCCCCGGCATCGCAATCATGCTCATGGTGCTTGCCTTCATGCTGATGGGGAATGCGCTCCGCGATGCCCTCGATGTGCGGATGCCGGAGGTTTAGAAGGCGTTTCCTGCGGGTTGGGCAAGCCGGCATTAAGATGAAAATGTTTTTGGCTATTGGAGCACGTCGATGCATTTGTAAAAACGACACCGGTACCCTTCCGAATCCAATTTGCTGATGGTTACGCTGTGCGCTTTCCCGGAAGAGGCGTGGATAAAGCGGGACTTCATTCCATTCGCTTCACAGATAATGCCCACATGGCCAATATGGGACTTGTCCCTGAACCCATAAAAGACCAGGACATCTCCCACCTTAAAGTCTTCAGGTTTCAATGCCGTACCGAGTGCTTTGAATTGCCTCGAACTGCGGGGAAGGGATACATTAAAATGTTTAAATACAAAATTGACCAACCCGGAACAATCAAAACCTTTCTGAGGATCTTCACCTGCCCTCCGGTAAGGTGTGTAGAGGTATTGTTTGGCGAAGGTGATCAGTTCGGTTCTGTCAACGCAACGGATGGCATTCAGCAGTTTTCCGGATGCCGCAGTCAATCCCCTGTCCTGCGCATGCAAGGAAAAGGAGCCCAGGAGGAAAATAAAAGCAAGTAGGGGAAAAAACTTCAACATACGACAGGGTTAGGAGGGTGCAAAGATACTGAAAATTAAGTTACACCCAGACGGGGATCAACTTCGCAGCGCCCGCGTGCGGACACGTTTGAATGTCAATACCTGATTTTTTTAGGTTCAGGGCCACCACAGCGCGGCGGGCCTTTGTCACGGCAATTCCCTTTATTGAAAAACAGTTTTATGGATGCGTAAAAATCAAGTCCTGTGAAATCACTGAAATGAAGAAAGCCACCGAGCTTTTCCGTGCCAAAGGAGAGCCAGTAGATCCTCAGGGCCAACCCCATCCTGACCGCTTGCCAGTTATATAACGATACCGGCATGCTGGCTTCGAACCAGCGGGTTTCATAGCGTGGCGCCACTGCGACTATTGCAGGCCTGGCAACGGAGTTCCGCGCTATGGAAATGCCGTAGATCATGCTGGCATTGACATACCAGAATTTCCGGAGATGATAATCAACCTGTGCGCTCAATGCGGCCGGGAGCCACATCGTAAAACTGTTCCCAGCATACGCTTCCGTATTGTTACCGTAAAACTTATAGCTGATGGTGTCGAGCAACTCATTGATCGAATCAATACGAAGGTTATTCAAATCCGTCCAGTATGAACTCCGGTTGTCTATCCTTATCCTGGTGGCATTATTCTTAAAATTGATTCCCCCGAAATCGATGAAGGCTATCCCGATCCTGTAAAGATAATCTTCATAAGTTTGAGCACACAAAGTATTGAAAGATGGATTCTGATGATATTTTTTGAGCCGGGTATAAGTGATCCCCAGGTCAGCACCGAAACCTCCCCCTTTGAATAACGGTGAAATGAGCGTAGTGTTTGTATTGTAATCAACGGGCAATGCCAGGCCCATTTCTGCGTCAAGGTTTTTAACATCCAGGGTCTGGTCATCCGGCACCATGTAATCAATGCTCCTTGCGTTGATATATATCCCACCGATACCCAAAAGACGTTTTACCGAAATTCCTGCGGAAAACACATCGTAACCGGTTGCGTAAAAAGTGTGGCTGTAGCTGAGGCCGATCTCCCCCCAGGTCATGCCATATGCCTTTACCGGACCCGGGTCGGTATAGCTGATCTTTTGCTGTGGCACGTAATTCAGTCCGAGGTACATGAAATTTGCCAGTTCATATGGAACATTGCTCAGTGCAACGACCGTCCTCACTGCGGTTGTCAGTGCAAAAGCATGGTGCCCGACGATCAGCATCGCCCCGGGTCCGTCAACGCGTTCCTGGATGAAGGCATTCTTATTCCTCAGGTTGTCATAATGATAAAAAATACGATCCCCGGTTCCATAGGGCTCAGGATGGGTGGGCCATTGATATCCTGATTTAAAAAAATTGGTAAAGCGGTAATCCGACTTTTTCAGAAACAAATAGTTATTTTGAAGGAACACATCCAGTCCGATTACCCGGATATCAAGGAAGGATTTGGAATTCTGGATTGAACTCGGGTTCAGTTTCAACCCATCGATGCCTGCATAATTGCCCAGCGATGTTCCCAGCATATCCTGCGACATAACCAAAACATTGGTCAGCAGAAGAAAAACAGCCAAAAAAATCCGCCGGATGAAACGCATAATGTTTTAACGAAAGGAGTATATGAATATTACAATTTGCTAATTTTGCAAAAATAATTAATAACCAAACTTATGGCAACCATCGCTCTCAAAGGAACTCCCATTCACACGATTGGCTTTCTTCCCTTGGCCGGAAAGCCCGCCCCCGATTTTCTGCTGACCAAAACCGATCTTTCCGACATTTCATTGGCAGCATTCAAAGGGAAAAAGATTGTCCTGAACATTTTTCCAAGTTTAGACACCAGCGTTTGTGCCACATCCGTCAGGAAATTCAACGCAGAGGCAGAGAAACATCCCGATACCGCCGTGCTCTGCGTTTCAAAAGATCTTCCTTTTGCCCACGCCCGCTTCTGTGTTGCCGAGGGACTTACGAATGTTGTTTCTGCATCGGAACTGAGGAATGGAAATTTCGGCAAAGACTATGGCGTCCTGATCACCGACGGGCCGCTCGCCGGACTTCTATCACGGTCGGTTGTGGTCGTTGATAAAAGCGGGCTTGTCATTTACAGTGAGCAGGTACCCGATATCGTTCAGGAGCCGGATTATGGAGCAGCTTTGGCCTCTCTGAAGTAACCAATCGAAAAAATGTGTACCTTTGCACTCCCTTTTCAGGGAGATCCTTAATGCGGGTGTGGCGTAATTGGTAGCCGCGCAAGACTTAGGATCTTGTGCCTTCGGGCGTGGGGGTTCGAGTCCCTTCATCCGCACTATTTTTTTTTATCAATTAATGCAAGACTATTTTCATGAAGATCACCAAAGAAAGTACCGGATCGCTCACGGCCCTGCTTAAAATAGAGATTGGCCCTGCTGATTATGCTGTGACCGTCGAGAAACAGATCGCTGATTACAAGCGCAAAGCAAACATTCCCGGCTTCAGGCCCGGACACATTCCTACCGGGCTGATTAAAAAAATGTATGGCAGAGCCATCCTGGCCGATGAAGTGAATAAACTGATCTCCGACAGCCTGATCAGTTACATCCGCGATGAAAAAATCGACATCCTTGGCAACCCGTTGCCCAATATGGAAAAAAACATGGCAATCGATTTTGAGACCCAGGATTCTTTTGAATTTTATTTTGACCTCGGGCTTGCACCTGTATATACTATCCCGGTCGACCAGGACCTGCAAATCGAAAACTACGTCATTACGGTTGATGATGGCATGGTAGACAAATACATTGAAGATACCCGGAAACGATTCGGAAAACCGGTTCTGCCATCTGCGGAAACAGCAGGTGCCGTTGCAGAAGCCCCGGCTGAAGCCAGTGAAACGGCTGTTGAACCGGCTGAAATGAACCCGGACTTTTTCAATATGGTCTATCCCGGGCTCAACCTTCAAACCGAAGAGGAATTCCGTGAACAGGTAAAGAAAGACGCTGAAATTAGCTTTGCAGCCGAGTCTGAAAAACTCCTTTTCAATGACATCACGGAAGCGTTGGTAAAAAATACCGAACTTCCATTGCCCGACGGGTTTCTGAAACGATGGCTCCTCGAAAACAATGAAGGGAAGTACACCCCCGAAGAGATCGAGAAAAATTACACCTCCTTTGCCGAATCAATGAAATGGCAACTTATTGAGAACAAGCTGATCAAAGAAAACGGGATCGAGGTTAAAGACGAAGAAATCCGGAACTACATCAGGACATATATGTTGCACCAGATCAATCTGCCCAACATGGATCCTGAAATGCAGAAACAATATGAATCGATCGTGGATACTTTCATGCAAAACAAAGAGCAGGTGCAACGGATCAACGACCAGCTCTACAATGCAAAAATGATGGAGTTTTTCAAGTCAGCCATGACTTTCCATTCAAAAGAGGTCTCCTATGAGGAATATATTAAAATCGCCTCCGCCCGTCATGTCCACGACCATGAGCATGAACACGAGCTCGACCATGACCATGACCATGAACACGACCACGATCACCAACACTGATGATTTAACCAGCTAATAAAAATTATATGGACGAATTTTCGAAATATGCAACCGGGCACAGGGGCATCAACAGCCTCACCCTTGCAAAATATAAATCCATTTCAGCCAACTATATTTCTCCGACCATCATTGAAGAAAGGCAACTGAACATCGCCACCATGGATGTTTTTTCACGGCTCATGATGGACCGCATCATCTTCCTTGGCGTTCCCATCGACGATTATGTAGCCAACATCATCCAGGCCCAGTTGCTGTTCCTTGAATCGGTTGATTCACGAAAGGATATCCAGATCTACCTGAACACTCCGGGCGGTTCAGTATATGCAGGACTTGGCATATACGACACCATGCAATACATCAACCCGCATGTTGCCACCATATGCACGGGAATGGCTGCTTCCATGGGCGCCATCCTGCTTTGTGCCGGTGAAAAAGGCAAACGCACCGCACTGAAACATTCGCGGATCCTGATCCACCAGCCAATGGGCAGCGCCGAAGGCCAGGCTTCTGATATTGACATTACCGCCCGTGAAATTCAAAAGCTCAAGAAGGAACTTTATGAAATCATCTCCCTGCACTCAGGCCAGCCCTACAAGCGAATACTCAAGGATGCCGACCGCGATTACTGGATGACCAGTGAAGAAGCACGCGAATATGGAATGATTGATGAAATCCTGATCCGTTCAAAAAAAGACAGTTAACATGGCAAAGCCAGCTGACAGATGCTCCTTTTGCGGCAGGTCAAGGCGTGAAACAAAGCTCCTCATTGCCGGCTTGCAGGGACATATCTGCGATTCCTGTGTACTGCAGGCTCAGATCATCCTCCAGGAAGAACTGGCAACCGTAAAAAAGAAGGATATTCCTGATTTTATTCTCCTGAAGCCGATCGAGATCAAAAAGTATCTTGATCAGTTTGTGATCGGCCAGGATGAGGCAAAAAAAATCATCGCCGTAGCCGTGTATAACCACTATAAAAGGTTATCACACGCCAAAAACACCAAGGAAGGTGATGTCGAGATCGAAAAATCGAACATCGTGGTAGTTGGTGAAACGGGTACCGGTAAAACACTGCTCGCACGCACTGTCGCCAAAATGCTCAACGTCCCATTCTGTATCGCTGATGCCACGGCCCTCACCGAGGCTGGTTATGTTGGTGAGGATGTGGAGAGCATCCTTGCGCGTTTGCTCCAGGTTGCAGATTATGACGTTGCTGCAGCTGAGCGTGGAATTGTTTTCATCGATGAGATCGATAAAATCGCCCGCAAGGGAGATAATCCCTCCATTACGCGCGACGTCAGTGGAGAAGGGGTGCAACAGGCGCTGTTGAAAATGCTCGAAGGTTCCATTGTCAATGTTCCACCCCAGGGAGGCAGGAAACATCCCGAGCAAAAAATGATCCAGATCAACACCCAGAATATCCTGTTTATCACAGGGGGCGCCTTTGACGGAATTGAGAAGAAGATCTCGAACCGTTTGCAGACCAATAAAATAGGGTATAAAACAGACCGGAAACATGAAACCCTTGATAAGGACAACATCCTTCAATACATCACACCCGTCGATCTGAAAGCCTTTGGCCTGATACCGGAGCTCGTAGGCAGGTTGCCGATTGTAACATTCATGCACACCCTCGACCGCGCAACACTGCGGCGGATCCTCACGGAACCTAAAAACTCGCTGATCAGGCAGTATACCAAACTGTTTGAGCTGGATAACATCAAAGTGGTTTTCGAGGAGGATGCATTGAACTTTATTGTGGAGAAAGCCATCGAGTTTAAACTGGGCGCCAGGGGATTGCGTTCAATTATCGAAGGAATCATGAATGATGCCATGTTTGAACTGCCTTCAAAAACCGGCACCAAATCTTTCCGGGTAACCGCGGCATTTGTTGAAACACAATTCGGGAAAACAAGCATGGCCAGGTTGAAGGTTGCATGATACCAAACCCGGTATTGTTTCGTTATCCAATAAACATTTGAACCGGGAAATCAATGCGTAAAGGAATCCTGATCATCGTTTCCATGGTGTTTTGCCGGATCCTCGCCTTTTCCCAGGATACAACCAAAACAATTCCGTCAACCCGGATCATTGAAGGAGATACCATCGCGCTGGTCGATGTGAAGCCTGTCGTCATTTTCCCTCCTGCTGCCCAAACAACTGGTAAAAGAGCAGCGGCACGCTATGACAAATTGGTGTACAATGTTAAAAAAGTATACCCATATGCCAGGTTAGCAGGAAAACAACTGCTTGCCTACAAGCGCATTCTTGATACCATCCCGACAGAAAAAGCCCGGAAACTGTTTCTTAAAAAAGCCGAAAAAGATCTTGAAAGCAAGTTCGGGGATGAGATCAAAGACCTTAATTTTTCACAGGGAAAAATTCTTATAAAATTGATCTACAGGGAAACAGGCAATTCCACGTTCGATATTGTCAAACAACTCAGGGGCGGATTCACCGCATTTATCTGGCAAACCATGGCCAGGTTGTTCGGGTACGACCTTAAAACAAATTATGATCCGGGAGGCACCGACCAGGCCATTGAACAAATCGTACTGATGATTGAAGCGGGGGCGATTTAGTTTTTATATTGATTGAATAACCATAACTTTACAAGCGAATCTCGATAGACCGGATGAAGCTCTCAATAATCATCGTCAACTATAATGTCAAGTATTTCCTGGAGCAATGCCTTCATTCGGTGCAAAGTGCCTGTAACGGAATTGAGGCTGAAATCTTTGTTGTTGACAACGACTCCGTGGATGGTTCGGTGAAAATGGTCAGGGATAAATTTCCCGAAGTTCACCTGATTGAAAATAAAGAGAACAAAGGTTTTTCCTCCGCGAATAACCAGGCCATCCGTAAATCAAAAGGAGAATATGTACTGCTGCTGAACCCCGATACGATCGTTGAAGACGATACCCTTCGCAAGGTTGTCGATTTCATGGATCACCACCCCGACTCGGGAGGACTTGGCGTGAAAATGCTGGACGGGAAAGGGAAATTCCTGCCGGAAAGCAAGCGTGGCCTGCCTTATCCCTCCGTGGCTTTCTTCAAGGTTTTTGGTTTTTCCGCCCTGTTCCCTAAATCAAAATTTTTCAGCGCTTACCACCTGGGCTACCTGGATAAGGACAAAACGCATGTGGTGGATGTGCTTGCCGGCGCCTTTATGCTCCTGAGGAAAAAAGTACTCGATAAAATCGGGCTGCTTGATGAAGCTTTTTTCATGTATGGCGAAGATATCGACCTGAGCTACCGCATTACCAAAGCCGGATATAAAAACTACTATTATCCCGAAACGCGGATCATTCATTATAAAGGAGAAAGCACAAAAAAAGGAAGCCTGAATTATGTATTTGTCTTCTATACGGCAATGATCGTCTTTGCCAAAAAGCATTTTTCAAAAGAAAATGCCCGTGCATTTTCACTGATGATCAATGTAGCCATCTATTTCCGTGCGTTTATCTCCATTCTCACACGTTTTTTCAACAAAATCGTCCTGCCGCTGCTCGATGCCTCCCTGATCTTTGCCGGTTTTTTACTCATCAAGGACTACTGGGAAAGGCATTTCATTTTTCCCGATGGCGGGCATTATCCCTATGCCTTCATACACATTGCGGTTCCGGTCTATCTTTCCATCTGGTTGCTGTGTATCTATCTCAGCGGAGGGTACGACAAGCCGATCAGGCTGAGGCGCATCGTACAGGGCATGATCGTTGGAACCATCATTATCCTGGTCGTATATTCCCTGCTGAATGAACATTACCGGTTTTCCCGGGCGCTCATCATCCTCGGAGCAACCTGGGGAACACTGATCATGCTTGCGGAACGTTATCTGCTGCATTATTTCAATGTTGACGGCTATAAATTAAATTCTGAAAAAAACAAGCGATTCGTAGTCATCGGAGAGAAGGAAGAATCGGAACGGGTGTCGGAACTGCTTCAGCAAACCGGTATGAACCCGTCATTCACCGGCCTGGTAAGTTTTCACCACCACCGCAATAATTCAAATGGTTTTATCGGGCACATCGGGCAGATCAAGGAAATTATCACCATTCATAAGATCAATGAGGTCATTTTCTGTGCAAAAGATGTTCCGGCGCAGGTGATCATCGATAAAATGTCGGAGCTGAAAAATGAACAGGTGGACTACAAGATCGCGCCACCTGAAAGCCTCTCCATCATCGGCAGCAATTCCATCAACACCTCCGGCGATTTATACGTGATCGACATCAATGCCATCATCAAGAGATCAAACAGGAGAAACAAACGGATGCTTGATTTCCTTGTGGCGCTCACATTGCTGTTGTTTTATCCCGTCAATATTTTCATTGTCAGAAATCCTTTCGGATTGCTCAGGAATATTTTCTCCGTTTTACTGGCATTAAAATCGTGGATCGGGTTCACCCACCACAGCGAATATGAATCGAACAAGCTCCCCCAGATCAAACAGGGGGTACTGAATCCACTTGACGCTTTCCGCAATAAAAATGTCCCCGAAGAGACCACCGCCCGCCTTGATCTGTTGTATGCAAGGGATTACAAATTGACCAACGACCTGAATATTATCATCAAAGGGTACCGGAACCTGGGCAGGAGCTGAAAGTTGAAGTATATTATTATTTTGATCCTTTCAAAATAAGAAAAAGCGTTACCTTTGCATAAATTCAAAAAGTCGTCTGTATATGGCAAATTATGAGGCAGTTATACCCAAACTGGGCGAAAGTATCATCGAAGCGACCATCACCAAATGGTTGAAGCAGGAAGGGGAGATGATCCAGGAGGAGGAGTCCATTGTTGAAATTGCAACGGATAAAGTTGATTCAGAAGTTCCTTCACTTGTTACAGGAAAACTGTTAAAAAAATTATTCAGGGAAGGCGACCTCGTCCCTGTAGGATCCGTATTTGCCATTATTGAAACTGCCGGCAGCGCCATGGTTAACCCTGGCACCCAGCCTGCTGGCGGAGACCTTCAGGAGGACTCCTGCCGGGCAGAACCTACCCTTGCCGCATTATCAGCAAATCCTGAATTACCGGTCGTTGCAGATGTTCAGAACAAACCGGAGCCGGAACCGGCTTCTGGAACACGATTCTATTCCCCCCTGGTGCGAAGCATTGCGCTCCAGGAAAATATCGCTTTTTCCGAGCTGGATGGCATTGCAGGAACCGGCAAGGATGACCGCATCACCAAACAGGATGTGCTGAATTATCTGAAGGACCGGGCACAAGGTATCAAACCGGCCGGATCGCAGGCAGTGGACGCCTCCATCGCAACCCCTGTTGTGGCGCCACAAACAATCCAGCAAATCATTCCCGGCGAAGACCGCATCGTTGAAATGGACCGCATCCGCCAACTGATTGCCAGCCACATGGTGAAATCAGTGCAGACCTCTGCCCATGTCACCTCCTTCCAGGAAGTGGACATGACACGGGTGGTCCAATGGCGCGAGAAAAACAAAGAGGCCTTCCTGAAACGGGAGAATGAAAAACTCACCTTCACCCCGGTATTTATTGAAGCGATTGCAAAAGCGGTCAGAGACTTTCCCCTGGTCAACGTTTCGGTGGATGGCACCAAGGTGATCCTGCACAAAAATGTTAACATCGGCATGGCTGTTTCCCTTCCCAACTTCAACCTCATCGTGCCGGTGATCCGCAATGCGCATGAAAAAAGCCTCCTGGGCATCGTAAAGGCCGTTAACGACCTTGCCCAACGTGCACGCAGCAGCAAACTGGTTCCCGATGAAATTTCCGGCGGAACCATTTCCCTTACCAACCTGGGATCATTCGGGACCCTGATGGGAACCCCGATCATCAACCAGCCACAAACTGCCATCGTGGCTGTCGGCGCGATCAAAAAACGGGCCGTCGTGATTGAAACACCCGAAGGCGACACCATTGCCATCCGCCCGATCATGATGATGTCTGTTACCTATGACCACCGGGTCATCGATGGTGCGTTAGGCGGTCAATTTCTTAACAGTCTTGTACAACATCTTGAAACTTTTGATAATACCCAACCCATTTAATGGAACTGAACCTGACCAAACCCATTGCTTTTTTTGACCTTGAAACTACCGGGATCAAAGTGGCAACCGACCGCATCGTGGAAATATCCATTGTCAGACAACAAGTCGATGGCACGACGAAAATAAAAACCATGCGGATCAATCCCGGGATGCATATCCCGGAAGAGGTTACTGAAATACACGGAATATCTGATGAAGATGTGAAAGATTGTCCAACCTTCAAACAGGTTGCCCATGAACTCGCGCAATTTCTGGATAATTGCGACCTTGCCGGGTACAACTCAAATCATTTCGATATCCCGCTGCTGGTTGAAGAGTTTCTCCGGGCTGAAATCGATTTTGACCTGAAAGGAAGGCGGTTTGTGGATGTTCAGAATATCTTCCACAAAATGGAACCCCGGAATTTAAGCGCTGCGTACAAATTCTATTGTTCAAAAGAGCTGGTCAATGCCCATAGCGCTGAGGCAGATACCATTGCGACCTTTGAAATTTTAAAAGCACAGCTTGACCGGTATGCGGAAGTCACTTTTAAAGACAGAAAAGGGAACCTGACACAACCGGTCATCAATGATGTCAAAGCGCTCAGCGAATTCTCCTGGTCCACCAAAGCCGTCGACCTCATCGGGCACATCGTGTATAATGAAAAAAACGTGGAGGTATTCAATTTCGGCAAACATAAGGGAAAAGCAGTTACACAGGTTTTAAAAGATGAACCATCCTATTATGACTGGATGATGAAAAGTGAATTTCCCCTGTCGACAAAAAAAGCCCTGACGGTTTTAAAGCTCAGGGGTTTCAACAACTCCTCGGTAAAACTAGACCTTTTCTGATCCAATCCTGTCCCAGGCATGAAAATCATATGCATCGGGCGCAATTACGTTGCCCATATCAAGGAACTCAACAACGCCATACCGACCGCACCGGTTTTTTTCCTGAAACCCGACACTTCATTGCTTATCCGCAACAGGCCGTTTTATTATCCTTCGTTTTCATCGGAGATTCATTACGAAGCTGAACTGGTCCTGAAGATATGCAAGGTTGGAAAAAACATTCAGAAAAAGTTTGCACACACCTATTATGAGGAAATAGGGATCGGGCTCGACATGACCGCCCGTGATCTTCAGGATGCGGCAAAAGAAAAAAGTCTTCCATGGGCAGTTGCCAAAGGATTTGACCAGTCAGCTCCCATGGGAAGATTTCTTCCCAAAAGTCAATTTTATGATGTGAAGGATATCTTCTTCCATCTTGATTTGAATGGCAAAACGGTTCAGCAGGGAAATTCCGGTTCGATGATCTATGATTTCGATGACATCATTGTCCATATTTCAACCTTCATGACCCTCAGGACGGGAGACTATATTTTCACCGGAACCCCGGCCGGAGTGGGCCCTGTAAAGATCGGGGACCTTTTGGAAGCGTATATCGGACAGGAAAAACTGTTGTCGTGCACAATTAAATAAAAATGAACCACTTAGGCACTAAGAGCACTTAGCACTGAGATTTGGGTTCATATAGTATCATTTCTTTCAGCATTCTCAGTGATTCTTCGTGCCCTTAGTGCCTCAGTGGTTTTCTTAAGACACTGATTTGTAACGACATTCTTTGTGTTTCCGGGTGTCTTCGTGCCTAAGTGGTTTTCTTCAGACCAGGGGTTAATTCAATACGATATCTTCAATAACCACTGCCCCTACTTCTTTGTTGAGTGCATTCATTATTTTCGTCCGGGCAAAGAGCAATTCGTTGCGCAGGGCAGCGGAACTAACCTTCACATACAGTACTTTGTTGCGTATATGCAACTGGCTTGTATTCCGGGCAACCATCCCGCCTACCACCTTTTCCCAGGCCTGTATGACCTTTGCCTGGTTCAGCTTATCACGCAGGTGAAAAGTATCCAGAAACTCCTCAATTGCAGCCTTTAAAGGCTTTTCATTTGTTTTTCGCATGAAACCTAATAGTTCAAAACATTCATTGCATTGAATAAACCCAATGCATTGTTTGTAATATTTGCATCGTCTGCATTATCTAACTTCACTGCCATCCATCAAAGGTATCCCAAAAATCTGATGTTCTATTTCCATCGAATCAAAAATGGACCTGATCCTTTCCCTGCTCGTATCTGTAATAAAAACCTGTCCGAAACTGTTTTCACTAACCAGTTTGATCAGCTGCGATACACGCAGGTCATCGAGTTTATCAAATACATCATCGAGCAGCAAAATCGGTTTGAATCCCTTGACATTCCGGGTATAGTCAAACTGGGCAAGTTTCACGGCGATGACGAAGGATTTTTGCTGTCCCTGGGAACCGAACTTCTTCACCGGATAATCATCAAGCAGAAATTCAAGGTCATCCTTGTGTACGCCCATTGTGCAGTATTGCGCAGCACGATCTTTGTCAAGCGCCGCATTGAATGCTTCACGATAAGAAATCCCGCAGCATTGTGACAGGTACCTGATACCGACTGTTTCCGATCCATTGCTCAGGAACCTGAAATAGTGCTGAAACAGCGGAATGAATTGTTCGAGGAAAGCATTCCGTTTGTTGAATATATGCTCACCCAGGCGGATCATCTGTTCATCCCAGGTTTCAAGAGAAACGGCATCGAAATAATGCTGGTCGCCAAATGACTTTAACAATGCATTGCGCTGGAAAAGGGCTTTGTTATACTGGATCAGATCGTCAAGGTAAAATTTATCGAACTGTGAAATCACGCTGTCGATATATTTCCGGCGCAATTCGCTTCCATCGTTGATCAGGTCGCGATCGTAAGGAGATATCATGACCAGCGGGAAATTCCCGATATGATCCGCAAGCCGCTCATATTCCTTCTTGTTGATGAGAAACCGCTTGCGCTGATTTTTTTTCTGGATACATTGCACCAGGTCCGTCATCCCGTCAATGCGCCGGAAGCTCCCGTGAATCGCGAAGAAATCATCGCCGTGCCGGATGTTCTGTGTATCAAGACTGGTGAAGCAACTCTTGCAAAACGAAAGATAATGGATGGCATCAAGAAGGTTTGTTTTCCCGACCCCGTTATTCCCCACAAAACAGTTGATCTTATCGGAAAACACAAACTCCGCCTGCGAATAATTTTTAAACCCGGTGACGATCAGTTTGTGAAGGTACATCTCAGTTGTTGATTTTCTGAATTCCTTTTGCAATCTCTTCCATCAGCCACATTGGCGTGGAAGTGGCCCCGCAGATTCCTACGGTTTGGGCATTTTTAAACCACGCGGGTTCAACTTCAGAAAAACTGGAAACAAGGTTTGTCCGGGGGTTTACATCTTTGCAAACCCTGAAAAGGATCATTCCATTGGAACTTTTCTGGCCGCTCACAAAAATCACGACATCAAACCTGGCAGCAAATTCTTTAAGCTGGACCGAACGGTTTGAAACCTGGCGGCAAATGCTGTCATTCCATTCGAAATCAACCGGCTGCAGGCCTGAAGCCTCCTCCATCTTTTCCCTGATCAGGTTCACGATCTTTTTAAAACCGTCCACGCTTTTTGTCGTCTGGCTGTAGAACCTTACCGGGCGCTGGAAGTCAATCTTTGGAAGATCCTCCTCGTTGCCGATCACGATGGCTGTTCCGCTTGTCTGCCCCTTCAGCGCATTCACCTCTGCATGGCCTTCCTTGCCATAAATCACGATCTGGCCGTTTTTCTGCAACATCTCCTGGTATCCACGGTGGATGACGTTCTGCAGGTTCAATACGATCGGACAGGAGGCATCAATCAATTCGATCCCGTTCTGAAGGGCAATCTTATAGGTTTCAGGCGGTTCTCCGTGGGCGCGGATCAATACCTTGCAATCATGTAGCTCGTGAAAATCCTCATGGGTGATGATCACCAGCCCCAGTTGTTTAAGCCGGTTTACCTCCATGTTGTTGTGTACGATGTCGCCCAGGCAATATAAAACGAGGTTTTTACGAAGCTCCTGTTCAGCAACTTCTATGGCGTAAACCACGCCAAAGCAAAAGCCGGAATGGGAATCGATGGTGACCTGCACCTTATTGTTTTTTAATAAATTCCTGAAGATTTGCACCGATGGTGATATAGTTCATCGGTATCCCGGCCGTATAGGAAGCACGGGTGTAGCTCAGGTTGAACATTTTAACGCGCAGGCCGGCTCCGATGGAGAAACCGGTGAGCCCTGCATGTGTAGACAGTTTAAGTTCCTGGCGGCGCTGGTAATTATAGCCGATACGGATGGCCAGCACTTTTGCAATGGTCAGCTCAGCGCCCAGGACCACATGGCGCATGATCCCATCAGCAACCTTCGCTGCACCGGATTTTTCGTTCACGACTCCGGTAATCGGGTCGGGGGTATTGGCAGGATCACTCGGGTCAAAATAGGTCAGATCCCATTTTTGAAGATTGGTGAGCAACTCGGAAAACCGCAACGGGATGTGTTTGAGTTTCTGGGAGAGCCCTATCTGTAATTCGAATGGAAGCGGCTGGTATTGTCCGGGCAGGTAGGGAACAAGCTGCGAACCAATATTCCGTCCAACCAGGGATGCAGTAAAGGACTGATCTTTGGAGGTATAGGTGCCCGCAACGTCAACGGCAATTCCAAAGGAATTGTACATTTCAAGCTGTGAATAGATCAGTTTGCCATTCGCCCCGATCGAAAAAATCGGAGAAAGTTTACGTCCCCACCCGATGTTCAGTGCGTATTCTGATGCATAAAAAGTACCGGTCAGGTTCCCGGCAGGATCTGCTCCGTCAAATTTTCCGTAATTGATGTACTGCAGACTTCCGACAAAACATCCGACACTGCTGAAGTTATGAGCATATGCAACGAATCCGTAGTTGACCCCTCCGGGATTATTTACATAGCTCAGGGCAATGTTGTTGTTCATTTCAGCGGTGATCAGCGAGGGATTGGCCTGGGTGAGCGTGATGTCATTGTCGTTGATGGCCAATAAATTACCTCCCAGTCCTGCAATTCGGGCTGAATTGGTATAACCGAGAAACTTATAGGTTCCATGTCCTCCTATCTGGGCAGAGGAGTGAAGGACAAAAAGGCAGGGAAGGAAAAACAACAAGGCGATTTTTCGTAGTAGCTGATGCACGATGATTTGTTTGGTTTATTTTCTAACGAAAATCCTGGTACAATATTATTCCCGGGATGAATTATGTCATCAATCCCCTGCCTGTTTTCTTAATCTTTTTTTCTTCCGTAAGGTCTGATACCAGCTTGTCGAGAATTCCATTGATGAAAAGTTTGCTTTTCTGCGAACTGAACTGCTTTGAAATCTCAATATATTCATTCATGGTAACCTTCACCGGAATCTGGGAGAAATTGGTCAATTCGGTAAGGGCCATTTTGATCAGTAAAATATCGGTCAGGGCGATCCGGTCCAATTCCCAGTTGCGGGTACGTGCATCGATCAGTTTATCCGATTCATCCGAATTCATGATCGTTTTTCGGAAAAGATTAATGATGAACTTCCGGTCATCATCCGGGTCGTCTTCCTGGCCCTTGGTAAAGAGCCCGGTTAATGAATCCCGCTCACCGAATGATTCCGACATGAGTTTAAATGTTTTGAGCACAAATATCGCGGCTACTTCAAAATCATCGTCCCAGAATATGCTGCGTTCCTCAAAGTAATACTGTACGTCGGAAGACTTTGCAATAAATTTTCTGAACAATTTGATAATAAAATCCTGGTCTTCACGATAGGAGTTCACCCCTGAATTGAGATATTCCGAAAGATCCTTGCTTGCCTTTAATTTCTGATAAACTTTGCGCACCATCTCCTGTTCTTCGGTCCAGGAAATTTTATACTTGACCAGTTGCTCATTCAGTTGCCGGTTATGCTGCAACTGAAATATCAACTTATTTTCAGACAATTTATAGCTTGGATTTATTTCGTCGGGGGTGGGATAAAACTTGGTTTTTGATTCTTCCGTCCTGAACCGGTAGAAATGAATGACTTCCAAGAGAAAAGATAGCTGAAGGAAATACAGTTCGTACACTTTGTCAAGGCTGGTCAGAAGATTTTTTTCAGCGGTTTCTATCTTGGCCTCGCCTCCTTGAAAGTAAGCATACAACGCCTGAAGTACTTTGGTCCGATAATGTCTTCTGCCTAGCATAACAAATTTATGAAAAAGAACATATTTAAAATCGACTTGTCATTAGCTGCAAAGCTACGGAAATAAGAAATAAAATTTATTCCAATATTATTTTTATTTTTGCGTTCACTGAATTGAATGATGTTGATGTGCTAAATTTAACAGATTGCAGGATGGAAGAAATTGAAAGTAAAGACCGGGACCGGGAAGAAATTTTCTCAAGGGCTATACGTGCGGGTAAGCGAACCTATTTTTTTGATGTAAAATCGACCATTGGCGATGAATTATATATCACCATAACGGAAAGCAAGAGACGATTCAACAATGATCAGGGCAAGTTTTTCTATGAGAAACACAAGTTGTTTCTATATAAGGAGGACTTTGACAAATTCGCCAACGGGTTGAGCGATGTTGTTGAATTCATCCGCACGGGTAAGGCTCCCGAACGGGTTGACGCCATTCCTGATGCCATCAGCGAAGAAGATCCGGAGGGAGCCAACAACACCCACCGGTCGATCGAATTTGAAGACTTGTCGCAAGATTCCGACAACCTCTGAATTCCACACGCTCTATTTTCGCTGCCATTTCGTCCGGCCGGACGGTTTTTGTTGTTAAAACTTTTCAACATTTTTCCGGGTGTTGCTATTTCGATGTAATTTTGTGATCTTGTTTAAAATACCGCATGGGTAAAGTAATTGCAATTGCAAATCAAAAAGGAGGAGTAGGTAAAACAACGACAGCCATTAACCTGGCTGCAGGTCTTGCCGTGCTGGAACACAGAACATTGCTCATTGATGCCGATCCCCAGGCGAATGCCACATCAGGGGTTGGTTTTGATCCCCGGAATATTAAAACCAGCATTTACGAATGCATCATAGGCGATGTGGAGGCAAAAGACATCATTCTGACTACCACCACCCCCTTTCTCGAACTGTTACCAGCCCATATCGACCTGGTCGGAGCAGAAATTGAGATGATCAACCTGCCCAACAGGGAGAAAATGATGCGTAAGGTACTGGCAGCAATCAAGGATGACTATGATTTCATCATCATTGACTGCTCGCCTTCACTGGGGCTGATCACCGTTAATTCGCTTACTGCCGCCGATTCGGTTATCATCCCGGTTCAATGTGAATATTTCGCACTGGAAGGTCTCGGCAAACTGCTGAATACCATAAAAATAGTCCAATCGAGGCTGAACCCCGGCCTGGATATCGAAGGGATCCTGCTGACAATGTTCGACAACCGGCTCAGCCTTGCAAAACAAGTTGTGGAAGAGGTGAAGACTCACTTCCAGCAAATGGTTTTCAGGACCATTATCAACAGGAACACCAAACTGGGAGAAGCGCCAAGTTTTGGACTGACCATCATGATGCATGATATCAATAGTTCCGGAGCCATCAACTATTTGAACCTGGCCAGGGAAATCCTTCAAAACAACGACCTGACAAGGCTGACGAACGCAGAAAAGGAGATCAATGTCTGATATTCACGGTAAAAAGAAAGCCTTGGGCAGAGGCCTTAGTGCGCTGCTTGACAATGCAGAGACTGAAAACCCCCGGAAAGAGCTTTCCGGCGATTACTCGGCGGAATATATTGCCCAGGTCCCTGTTGATCAAATAGAACCAAATCCATTTCAGCCCCGCTCCCATTTTGATGAAAATGAACTGCGTGAACTGGCCGGTTCCATTCAGGAGCACGGGATCATTCAACCCCTCACCATCCGCAAGATCGGCCATCATAAATACCAGCTGATTTCAGGTGAACGCCGTTTGATGGCTTCCAAAATTGCCGGGTTGTCGCAGGTTCCTGTATATGTGCGTTTGGCCAATGATGAACAGATGTTGGAGATGGCCCTTGTTGAAAATATCCAGCGGGAAGATCTGAATCCACTGGAAATTGCCATCAGCTTTCAGCGATTGCTTGAAGAATGCCGGATTAAACAGGAAGATTTAAGTCAAAAAGTAGGCAAAGACAGGTCAACCATCTCAAACTACATCCGGCTGCTGAAACTTCCCGGAGAGATACAGGTTGCTGTCAGGGACAACCTGATCACCATGGGCCATGCGCGTGCCATCATCAATGTGCCTGATGAACAATCCCAACTGTTGATCCTGAAAAAAATCCTTGAAAGAAAATCATCGGTACGGGAAGTAGAAGAGATGGTGAGGAACATGGGTAAGCCGAAAACACCTGAAACGCATGCTGTCAGCCTTCCTGCCAAATACGAAAAAGCGAAATTATCCCTTCATGATAAGCTCCGTTCAAAAATTGAACTGAAACTCACCAGGAAAGGGGCCGGAACCATCATCATTGAATTCAAATCGGCTGAGGATTTCGACAGGATCATCTCCAAACTTGATTCCTAAATGAAGGCATTCCTTCTTGTCGTTTTATTTTTTATCTCATTCCTGAACTGTCCTGTAGTGTTATTTGCTCAAACAGACACCACCTTCGTTGAATTGCCCGACTCTATCCGTGAAAAGGAACACTCGCCCACAAAAGCAACACTCATGTCTGTCTGCCTGCCTGGACTAGGCCAGGCCTATAATAAAAAATACTGGAAAATGCCCATTATTTATGCCGGTTTTGGGGTCATGGCCTATTTTATCTACTTCAACGCTGATGAATATCTTAATTACAAATGCGCCTATATCGAATTATCCAATGGGAACAGGAATGGCAATTATGGCTACCTGATGAAACCTTATACGACAACGGCTGATCTGCTTTCGGCACGTGAATATTATCGCAGAAATCTTGAAATCAGCATTTTGCTGACAGCGCTCTGGTATGCCCTGAACATACTTGATGCCGTGGTGGATGCGCATTTGTACACCTTCAACATCAGTCATGTGTTAACCATGAAAGTTGAACCTTCAATCATGCCCTCCGGTTATGGATACCGGCCTGCCGGAGGGTTGAAACTCTGCCTTCATTTCTGATAAATCAATGAGAACCTCACTATGAAAATTGCGCTGCTTGGTTATGGTAAAATGGGCCAGGAAATTGAAAAACTGGCTATGAAACGGGGACACGAAATTGCCCTCATCATGGATAGCCTTGAAGATTGGGAAAATGATGAAGATCGCCTTGCAGGTGTCGACGTCGCTATAGATTTTTCAACGCCAATCAGCATTGTTGAAAATATTTATCACTGTTTCGATGCCAATATTCCGATGGTGATCGGAACGACCGGCTGGCTCGATGATCTTGAAAAAGTTCAGCATGATTGCCTGGCGAGAAATCAATGCCTGTTTTTTGCCCCCAATTTCAGCATCGGGGTCAATCTCTTTTTTGATTTGAACCGTTATCTTGCCAGCCTGATGTCAAAATGGGAAGAGTATTCCGTTTCAATTGAAGAAACCCATCATATTCACAAACAGGATGCACCCAGCGGCACGGCAATTGTACTTGCCAACGACATCATCAGGCATACCGGGCGAAAAGAAAAATGGGTAAAGGAAGCCGAAGAGAACCCGGAAGAGCTTGGAATTAAATCATATCGCACCGACAATGTGCCGGGTACGCACATCGTCAGGTACGAATCGGAGGAAGATTGCATTGAGATCATCCATACCGCGAAAAGCCGAAGAGGTTTTGCCCTGGGGGCCCTCATGGCGGCAGAATGGGTGATCGGGAAAAAAGGTTTTTTTGACATGAAAAATCTGCTTGAATCACAATTATTTACAGCCTCTGAATAAGAAAATCGCACTTTCAGCGTTAATAAATAAATTTAAATATTAGTATATGAATCTTTACCTGGTAGTGACCATCTTGTTTTTCATTCTTTCCATTGCAGGAATGTGGGGAATATTTCAAAAGGCTGGCGAAAAGGGCTGGAAAATCCTGATCCCTTTCTATAACTGGTATATCTGGTTACTGATCATCAAAAAACCCCTGTGGTGGTATATTTTCCTGCTGGTTCCGTTCATCAATGTTTTCGTCATCCTGCTGATGGTCGTTGAGGTTGTTAAATGCTTTAAAAAATATGGACTGCTCGAACAGGGATTGGGTGTGCTGTTCCCGTTTATTTATCTGCCTTATCTTGGGTTCTCTTCAAAGGAAAAATATTCCGACCCTTCCAAACAGCCCCCGGTGCATAAAACAGCAATTCGTGAATGGGTCGATGCGATCATCTTTGCCGTGATTGCCGCGAGTATCATCCGGATATTCCTGGTTGAGGCATACACCATCCCTACCTCCTCCATGGAGAAGACCCTGCTGGTCGGCGATTACCTTTTTGTCAGCAAAGTCAGTTTTGGCCCGAAAGTTCCAAATACCCCGATTGCCTTCCCGTTTGTTCATCATACACTTCCGCTTACCGAAAGCACGAAATCGTATCTCGAATGGATTACCCTGCCATACTACCGCTTCCCCGGGCTAGCAGATATAAAGAACATGGATGTTGTTGTATTTAATTATCCGGATGGAGACACGTTGTCGACCAAATGGCAGAGCAATGCGAGCTATTACCAGCTAGTCAGAAGTTATGGCAGGGCAAATGTGTGGAACGACAAGCAGGACTTCGGCGATATCATCGCCCGTCCGGTCGATAAACGCGAAAATTTCATTAAACGGTGCATCGGCATTCCCGGTGATACGATCCGGATCGCCAACAGAGTCGTATATATCAATGGCAAGGCTGAACAGAATCCGGGGAAAAGACAATTCAAATACATTGTAAAAACCGACGGCAATCCAATCAATCAGAAAAATTTTGAGAAGCTGGACATTACCGAAAATATTTCCAGGGATAACATGGGCAACTATGAACTGACCCTTTCGGAGGAAGCGATCGTAAAATTAAAACAATACAGCAACGTACTTTCCGTCGATCCGGTAATTGCCCCCAAAGATGAATGGGACCAAAATCTTTTTCCATTCGATTCGACTTACCGGTGGAATGTTGATAATTTCGGGCCTGTCTGGGTTCCAAAGAAAGGCGTTACCATCCCCATCAATCTTGCCAATATTTGCTTTTATAAACGGATCATTGACGTTTTTGAGGATAACAAACTTGAGATCACCGATGGCAAAATTTTCATCAATGGGAAAGCATCCACGAGCTATACTTTTAAAATGAATTATTTCTGGATGATGGGCGATAACCGCCATAATTCGGCCGACTCCCGTTACTGGGGATTCGTTCCTGAAGATCATGTGGTTGGAAAAGCAGTATTCGTCTGGCTTTCGCTTGATCCCAAGAAATCACTGTTTGATGGAAAAATCAGATGGGGTAAACTGCTCAGAACCGTAAAATAAGTAAATTTGTCACTTCATATCAAAAACCAAAAACCATGAGAAAAGTCCTCTTTGTATGCAGTTTTTTAGTGTTTGCCATCATCTCAGGCAACACCAGTGCCGTGTCAGGAAAACCGTTTGAAGGTGTGATCACCTATAAAATCACCTATCCTGACAGCAAATTTTCAGAAAGTCAGCTTGCAATGTTCCCAAAGGTACTTACCGTTTCCATCAAAGACAGCAAGTCAAGGACGGACCTTCAGATGAGTGGCATGAATACGGTTGAAATAACTGACTACACTGATAAAACCAGTGTATCGCTGATCAACATGATGGGCCAGAAATATGCCATCAAGGAAACAACGGCAGAAATTGAAAGCAAGATGGCTCTTGAGGGGACAACGAGTGTTGAACTCTCTGAGGAAACAAAGGTCATTGCCGGTTACACCTGCAAGAAAGCAGTTGTCACGGTAAATGACGATGGGGTTAAATCCACCTATGAAGCATGGTATTCGAGCGAACTGGGCTCAAAACTGGCAAATTTCAGCAACCCGCTTTATAAAGATATTGATGGCGGTTTGCTTGAATTCCTGATGAAAAACCAGGAGGTGAGTATGAAATTTACCGCAACTGCCGTCGAAAAAAAGAGTTTGTCTTCAAAAGACTTTGAGATTCCTTCAGATTATACGCTTACCACCCAGGATGAACTGAAAAGCAAATTCGGTGGCGGTAAAGATTAAACCCGATGTCCCGTACAATCAATCCGCCAAGATCGAACACCTTCAAGGGAGAACCGCGCGAGGAGGAAATCCTTCCCGATGAATTGCCGGTAGCCGATATCAAGGTTAAAAAGGGCCGCGAGAAGAAAGTAAAACTTCCCCGGCCTCCTAAACCGCCCAAAGAAAAAAAGGTCAGGACCGAACAGGACCTGGCCCGCCTGGAGCGGCGTTTCAGGGTATTCGGGCTCTCCTCGCTCCTGTTGTCGTTTTTCCTGCTTTTTTCGTTCGCTTCTTACATGATTTCCTGGCAGAATGATTTTAGTTTCACGGATACCATTTTCAAACATTTTACCCTTGACGGATTTTTCGAGAATAAAGAACCGGTGGAGAACTGGATGGGTAAGATCGGAGCGCTCACGGGTTATCTTTTCATCACAAAATGGTTTGGCGTTGCTTCCTTCTTTTTTGTGATCATCCTGTTCAATACCGGGATGAAACATTTTTTTCATATCGCCATCTTCCCGATCTGGAAAACAATGGAATATTGTTTCTTTGGAATAATATGGGTCCCGGTACTTCTTGCCCTTACCGTTCCGGGCGACGATCTGCTTACCGGGGTTTATGGGTTTCAGATGAACATCTGGCTAACCGAATTCCTTGGAATACCAGGGCTTGCCATGCTGCTTGGCTTTACCTCACTCAGTTTCCTCATCCTCTCGTTCAACATTCCGTTTCGCTGGTTCAGGAAAAAAAACAAGCTTGAATTTCAGGTTGAAGATCCTTCGGCCCGGGGTGCTTCCAATGAAAGCCAGGAGGAATCGCCGGCTGACCTGGAAATTATGCCTGTTATTCCGGTGAATTTCATGAAGGAGCCGGATGAAGCGGAACAACATGAAATTGACCTGGACCTGGTATCCAGATTTGCACCAAAACCTGATGATCATACCGACCTGGAACTTGTGATCGAACCAGTGGTAGAAGAGCCTGCTGTTAAAGGAAAATTAGAACACCAAACCCTTGAAACCCGATACGATCCCACATTGGACCTTTCAGGATACAAGTATCCTCCCCTGGACCTGTTGAGCGATTATGGCGGAGAATCGCTGAATGTAAACAAGGAAGAACTCGAAGCCAACAAGGATAAAATTGTCAATACGCTTTCAAATTACGATATCAAAATTGCAAAGATCAAAGCGACGATCGGCCCGGCAGTTACCCTCTATGAAATTGTTCCTGAGGCAGGAGTCCGCATTTCAAGGATAAAAAATCTTGAAGATGATATTGCGTTGAGCCTTGCCGCAATGGGCATTCGCATCATTGCTCCCATTCCCGGGAAAGGCACCATTGGCATCGAAGTGCCAAACCAGAATCCTGAAATTGTTTCGATCAAATCGCTCCTGGGAACCGATAAGTTTAAAAACTCAACCTACGAATTGCCGTTCGTTCTTGGAAAAACCATTTCCAACGAAACATTTATTGCTGATCTTGCAAAGATGCCCCATCTCCTGATGGCCGGAGCCACAGGGCAGGGTAAATCAGTCGGGCTGAATACCATCATCACCTCGCTGCTTTATAAAAAACACCCTTCGCAGGTGAAATTTGTGCTGATCGATCCGAAAAAGGTCGAGCTTACTTTGTACAACAAGATTGAACGTCACTTCCTGGCAAAACTTCCCGATGCTGAAGAGGCCATCATCACCGACACCAAGAAAGTGATCCGTACACTCAATTCCCTGAACATTGAAATGGACACGCGCTACGACCTGTTGCGTGATGCCCAGGTCAGAAATATCAAGGAATACAATGAAAAATTCTTTACGCGGAAATTAAACCCCAACGACGGTCATCAATTCCTTCCTTACATCGTGATCGTGATCGATGAGTTTGCGGACCTGATCATGACGGCCGGAAGGGAAATTGAGACGCCATTGACCAGGCTGGCGCAATTGGCGCGGGCAACCGGGATCCACCTGATCATAGCAACACAAAGGCCTTCGGTGAACATCATCACGGGGACCATCAAGGCCAATTTCCCTGCGCGCATCGCATTCCGTGTCATCTCTAAAATTGACTCCCGGACGATCCTTGATTCTTCGGGGGCCGACCAGCTGATTGGCCGCGGCGACATGCTGTTGTCGACCGGCAGTGACCTGATCCGGATTCAATGCGCTTTTGTCGACACTCCGGAAATTGACAGGCTGACAGAATTCATCGGTTCACAACGTGGTTATCCTGAGGTATTTGCGTTACCGGAATATTACGATGAAGAAACCGGGTCATCAACCAAGGAATTCAACGCCAACGAGAAAGATGAATTTTTCGGGGAAGCGGCAAGGCTTGTGGTTCAGCACCAGCACGGATCGACATCGCTGATCCAACGCAAACTCAAGCTAGGCTACAACCGGGCAGGGCGTATCATCGACCAGTTGGAAGGAGCCGGTATCGTTGGTCCTTTTGAAGGGAGTAAAGCCAGGGAGGTGCGCTATAAAGATCTTTCGTCGCTGGAAGAATATTTGTCGATTTTAGGGCAGAAATAAAGATACCTCACCCTAACCCTCTCCTGAAGGAGAGGGAACGCTCCCCTTCTCCCTGGGGAGAAGGGGCTGGGGGATGAGGTACATGTAAAGAAATCATCAACAATAAATACTAATATGAAAATGAGAACCATCCTGACCAGCCTGATTATATTTTCATCCATCCTGGCCTTCAGCCAGGGAAAAGACAACAAAGCTGTTGCACTGCTCGACGAAGTAAGTAAAACTGCGAAGTCATACAAATCGATCAAGGTCGACTTTACCTACTCGATGGTGAATGCCAAGGCAAAGATCAATGAGGGGAAAACAGGCTCGCTCCTGGTGTCGGGTGACAAATATAAAATGTCGGCAGCCGGCCAGATGGTTATTTGCGACGGGAAAACGATCTGGACCTACATCAAGGAGTCCAACGAAGTCCAGGTCAATACGCTTGAAAACAAGGATGATGCGCTTACACCATCAAAGTTGCTGACTTCATACAATACAAATTATAAATCAAAAATGATTAAAGGCGACAACCCTGCTTTAGAATCTGTTGAATTAACCCCCAATACCAGTAAGAACTTCACCAAAGCCATCCTTGAAATTGACAAGGCAAAAAAACAGGTGAAAAGTTTCACGCTTTTCGATAAAAGCGGGAACACATTTACCTATAAAATTAAAACTTACCTCACGGATACAGCGGTAACTGATGCCGACTTTACTTTTGATGCGAAGAAATTCCCGGGAGTGGAGATCATCGACATGCGTTAACCATGCAACCCTGGCAATCAACTGACCCGATGCGGCTGCATGAAATTGCGGCCGGAATCCGTAAATCGGTTGTGCGCAGTCTTGCTGAAGCACAATCTGGCCATCTCGGCGGTAGCCTTGGCCTCGCCGATATTTTCACCGCACTCTATTTTTCGATATTAAATCACAATCCACGCCAGCCTGAATGGCCCGAACGTGACCGGGTAATCCTGAGCATCGGGCACGTTGCCCCTGTATTGTACGCCACCCTTGCACATTCGGGATATTTCCCCCTTGAAGAACTCTGCACCCTGCGAAAACTGGGTAGCCGCTTACAGGGCCATCCCGGGAGGGATCACGGATTGCCCGGCCTTGAATTATCAGCCGGTTCCCTCGGACAGGGATTATCAGTTGCAACCGGAATGGCCCTCGCTGCAAAAATGGATCATCGGAAACATCGGATTTACAGCATTCACGGGGATGGAGAATTGCAGGAAGGATCAATCTGGGAGGCTGCCATGGCGGCATCGCATCACAATCTTGATAACCTCACCGCAGTTGTCGATCGCAACGGTCTGCAGATTGACGGCAGAACGGATGATGTCATGAAACTGGAGCCGCTTGCTGGCAAATGGCGCAGTTTCGGATGGAATGTCCTTGAATGTGATGGTCATGACTTCAGCAGCATCCTTGATGCTTTTCACACTGCCGCTCAACCTTCGGGCCTGCCTGCGGTGATCATTGCAAAAACCATCATGGGAAAAGGGATCAAATCCATAGAAAACGATTACCGGTGGCATGGGAAAGTGCCGTCAAAGGAACAAATTGCTGGATTTCTCGAAGATTTACCCAAAATTTGAAAAGCCCCTGTTGCATGGGGAAGCAATCTCAACGCAGAGGAGAATTTTTTCATTTTTCCCGGACAGCAAAGGATACTTTACCCTCCCTGTCAGGCAATGGTACATGCAGGAGAATATAAAAACCCGGGAGGCTGCCTTTGACTGACCACACCTCCCGGGTTGCGTTATGGGTTAGCTTAGATTACCTCGTTTTCACGAGTTTGAAAGTTTCAACATTGCCTTTGGCAACAACCTTCACAAAATAGAGCCCGTGCGGGAGATCCGATAGCCAAAACTCGTGTTTCCTCTCTCTGACAAGCTCGTCTGTCATTATCCGCTCTCCGCGCATTCCATAAACCTCCACACTCACCTTATCGTATAATTTGTCACCCGTTTGTTCAAGGGTGAAATTCCCTGATGTGGGGTTCGGGTAGAGCTTAAAGGATGCCTTTTGTTCAGCCACCGGTAGTTCATCCTCGCCTTCAGTCGTTGCTGTAATTGCAGGAGCCTTCTGACCGCAATAGGTATCGGAAATGAATCCGTGCATTAAACTTCCCAACTGAGCAGTAAATCCAGCCAGATAATGAATATTTTTCCCGGCGATCATGATTGCACTGCCTGCGGGGTTGACAATGAAAGTAGTCCCATTACCGGCAATTGTCAGAGTATCGGTTGCATTGTAACATTTTGTCTGTCCTTCAGCAACATTTCCTGTAACGGTTATATTTGCAGGAACTCCATTCACGTTCATGACCACAACATTGGATGTAGCCGGATTGCCCGAAATACAGGGCAGATTGGATGTAAGCACACAGGTAACCTCATCATGATTGACCGGGACATAAGTAAATGTGCCTAGATTTGTGCCTGCGTTAAAGCCATTAACCCTCCATTGGTAAGTCGGGGCCGGGCCTTCATTGACAGGGGTAGCAGTGAATGTCACCGCCGAACCGGCAGTTACGGGGTTTGCAGCAGGTTTAATGGTCACACTTACCGGCAACAACGGATCGATCGTGATATGAACGCAGTTATACATATGGTTGGTACACCCTGTTGTAACATTCTGTGCTAGTATCCAATAAATTCCGGCCACTGTTTGAACGCCAAATGAAATCGGGCCTCCGGTACCGGGGACTATCGGGCTGACTTGCGTGATACCGATCCATGCGATATAATTAACTCCAACTTGCGAACCAGCAATACCAATCACCAACCCTGATCCTCCTGCACAATAACTTCCGCCTCCCGTTCCGGGGTATATGATCGGTAGCGGGTTGATACTGACCGTGACGGGCTTGATATCGTAACAACCTGTTAACGTTGCAGCTTTGATATAGTATGTTCCTGTGCCAACAGATGTCGGGGTCGTTAATTGAATTGTTGCTGCTGAATTCATCCAGTAAGTGAGTGTTGCACCATTTAATGTACTTCCAGCAGTTACGGCCGATAAGGTCAGATTAACTTTGTTTGGCGAACATGCAGATTGATGATGCGTGACAAGTTGCGGAGCGAGATTGACAGTAACAATTGTTGAACTGGTTTCCGTGCAGCCGTTCCCATCGGACACGGTTACACTATATGTGCCGTCTGAAAGTCCAGTTATCTGTGTCGTTGTGCCACCATTTGACCACAGGTAAAAATAGTTTCCAACACCGCCGTTGGCTGCTACGATTGCCGAACCAGCGTTGGTGATTGTGCATATGGCATCGGTATGGCTGCAGGAGGCTGTAAGGTCAGCCGGTTCACCTATCGTAGCTGAGCATCCTGCCGATGAACAGTTATCACTGATTGTCAATGTGTATGTGCCTGCAGGCAGGTTTGTTACTGTAGGGGTTGTACCAACAACAGCGTCAAGTGAGTTTTTCCAGGTATAGCTCGTGGTTCCTATGCTGCCGGTTACCAGTCCTGCTGACACCGAGCCTGTCGAAGTACCGAAGCATAAGACATCGGTCTTGGTGCAGTTGGTAATGGCAAGAGGCTCCGACGGCTGGAAAATTTCAACTGAATTCATGGCTTTACAACCATTATTATCCGTAACTGTCACAGTGTAGGCACCTGATGACAGGCCTGAAATCGTAGCTGTCGTTTGATTCGTGCTCCACAGATAAATATAATCCGGCGTACCGCCTGAACCTATGGCTGTTGCGTTTCCGGTTGAAGCTCCAAAGCACTGAACGTTTGTATGATTTATGTTGCAGGACAAAGGCAACTGCGGTTCCATGATAGTTGCCTCGCAGGTCGAGGTGCAGCCTGCAAGATCGGTAACTGTAACAGTATAAGTGCCTGATAAAAGTCCGGTGGCAATTGATGTGGTCTGGTCATTATTCCATCTGTACAAATATGACCCCCATCCGCCATCTGGCGTTACAACCGCCTCTCCGTCTGCTCCGCCTTTGCAGGATACAGCATTGGTTTGGACTGCTGCGCAACTTACTGCTGCCAGCGGCTCGTAGACTGTCGTCTGGTCGGTAGCGGTGAAACCAACATGATCCGTAACCGTTACCGAATAAACTCCAGCCGAAAGCCCGCTGATATTCCGGGTTGTGGCAGTATTGCTCCATGAATAGGTATATGGAGGTGTTCCTGACGAAACATCGATGTTTACAGCTCCGTTATTATATCCAAAGCAGGTGATATTGACGGGATATGCTGTCACAACAGGCTTGATTTCTGTCCAGATGGCATAAAGAATAACTGCACTGGAAGGCATGTTGAAGGTAGCGCCTTCCTGGTAGCTGTTGCCTGAACCATTGGCCTGTGTATTCCATCCGCCAAAGGAGTACCCGATCCTGGTCAAGGCCGGAACCCCGACATTCCCCAGAACGGTGACGAATGCCCCTACAGTATAAGGACTGTTTAAGTCCACAGGAACATTGCCGCTGCCGCCATTGGCATGGTAGGTGATCCCGTAAGTGATTTCTTCCCACTGTGCTACGCAGGTTATATCGTCTTCAGGCATGGTTTCCGGTACGGCCGGTACCCAGCCCAAAAAGGTAAATCCTGCTTTGGTCGGGTCTGGCGGTGCGGTAACGACTGTGTTTTCAACCTGTGTAATCGGAGCAATCAGGTTACCACCTTGTGTGTCGAAGGTAATCGTTGAGGTCGGCAGCCAGATGGCATAAAGTGTAACCGCGCTGGCTGACATGCTGAAAGTGGCACCTGCAACATAGGTCGTTCCTGAGCCACTGGCCATTGTATTCCAGCCACCGAAGATGTAACCGCTCCTGGTCAACGCCGGAACCCCGACATTCCCCAAAACAGTTACGGTTGCCTCCGCTGCATATGGACTGTTGGCATCCACCGGCACATTACCGGAACCTCCGTTGGCATTGTATGTCACCGGGAAGGTGTAGGGTTCCCACTGCGCTACACAGGTCATGTCGTCAACAGGCATGGTTGCCGGTACGGCCGGTACCCAGCCCAAAAAGGTAAAGCCTGCCTTGGTCGGGTCGGCCGGCGCTGTTACCGGGGTGCCTTCGTCCTGTGTAATCGGTGCGACCGGTGTGCCGCCTTGCGAATCAAATGTGATAGTGCTTTGCGGGTTCGGAATCGCCTGCCACTGTGCTACGCAGGTCACATCATCCACCGGCATGGTTGCAGGTACGTCAGGGACCCAGCCCAGAAAGGTGAAGCCTGCTTTGGTCGGGTCTGGCGGTGCGGTAACGACTGTGTTTTCAACCTGTGTAATCGGAGCAATCAGGTTACCACCTTGTGTGTCGAAGGTAATCGTTGAGG